>ENA-OURS01000065-OURS01000065.1-human-gut-metagenome-genome-assembly--contig:-NODE-65-length-124358-cov-8.512876_pt1 | contig 124358 bp, 103 predicted proteins | sample MGYA00242109_ERZ509010 | MGnify/ENA primary metagenome ERZ509010 (study PRJEB26280, sample SAMEA2338774) | human gut metagenome | biome: human gut; feature: human-associated habitat; material: faeces... | reverse complement strand
ATGGATGGAGCTCTTTTCAATTAGAATACAGCGCACTTTTCAATTAGTATCTACATCGCAAGTGCAATATCGAGATAATATCAGATTAATCATATTCACATTCTTATTACTTTTATTATTACCTTCTCATTTTTCCATTCGAACAAATCGATTTTCACTCAAGGGTAAAGTCAAGTATCGTTTCTTCTCAGGAATAGCCTACGCCAAATCCGACTATAAGGCCGTTGTCTCCTTTACGAATTGTCCCATCGTTCAATGTCTCCCGCAAAGCGATAGGAATACTATTAGAAACGGTGTTACCGCATTGTGCCAAACAATAATAGAACTGTTCGGTGGCTATTCTCAATTTTTCCCGGAGGAAATTCAGCATATATTTATTGGCTTGATGGAAAACATATTGGTTTACTTGTTTCCATCAGGCTGCAGCATGTTCAGAAAGAAACAAAGAGTACGTTTCACCCTCACTCGTTAGCTTTTATTAATACACTTACATCCAATGATTTTATAATTTTGCATCTGTTTCCCACGGCTAGAACGCCATCGGGAATATCTTTTGTTACTACACTTCCTGCACCTATCACACACCACCGTCCGATGGTCACTCCGGGGATAACGGTACTTCCTGCACCAATCCAAGCGCCTTCGCCTACTTTCACATTTCCACAAAGGGTGGAATGGGGTGAGATATGCACATAGTCACCGATGGCACATTCATGATCGACCGATGCCCCGGTGTTGATGATACAATGCTTGCCCACTTTCACGTCTACATTGATGATAGCCCCTTGCATTACCACTGTACCTTCTCCGATGTTAGCGGATGGTGATACAATGGCTGATGGGTGAATGGCTTGCCCGAAATCCGTATATAGCCTCTCCACCACCTTCTTGCGGATGGCATTTGAGCCTATGCTGACAATAAAGGGAGACAAACCGCTATGGCCATGCTTTACCGGATAACCTTGTAATTCATTTACATCGGGATTGTCATCCACCAATCCGTTTATCTCTACTCCTTGTGCTTTTAGGATGTCGATAATCACTTTTGCGTGACCGCTTGCTCCAAACAAATACATAGCCTGATTAATTGTTTCCTGTAAAAGCCTCCATGGTAGCGGATGTCTCCGAAGAGATACCCTCACGCACAAAAACTTTTTTCAGAGTAATGAATATTATCTTGATGTCGAGCCATAAGGAACAGTGATCCACATACCACACGTCCAACTCAAACTTTTTTGTCCAACTGATGGCATTGCGCCCGTTACATTGCGCCCATCCTGTAATTCCCGGTCGTACCTCGTGCCGTCTTACCTGCTCTTTACTATACAGAGGTAAGTATTGTACCAATAGTGGACGCGGCCCAATCAATGCCATATCACCTTTCAGCACGTTGACCAGTTGCGGAAGTTCATCAATGCTTGTGGAACGTACGAACTTACCTACCCTGGTCAATCTCTGTTCATCCGGAAGAAGATTGCCGTCTTTATCCCGTTCGTCGGTCATGGTCTTGAACTTGATAACCCGGAAAATCTTTCCGTTACGTCCTGGTCGTTCTTGGGTAAAAAAGGCTCCTGCTCCTTTGTTGGCAAAGTGCAACCAAAGGGTGATAAGAAGCAGTATAGGCCAAATGACTGCCAATACGCAAAAGACGAGGATGAAGTCTATCAGCCTCTTAAAAAAATGTTTGTACATCAATAGCCCCCTTTCAATGACTTTTCTATTTCTTCTATTTTATCCTTAATACTAGGGCACATCACCAATATATTACGCTCAACTTCCTTATATAAGGGCTTGTCTAACGAAACTAAAGATTCTATAAAATCACGAATAGCCTGTTCTCCTGCGTTCATATCGCACTTTATAATTTCAATTGTTTCATTTTGGACCACCTTAATAAGAATGGGCTTGCCTGACGAGTAAGAATCTTCGCTATTCAGTAGAATTGCATAATCATATATTGATTCAAGACTCATGTAGTAACGTGTATGATTCGATTTCATGATTTATTGTATCCAATTAAATTTTTGAATTACCGATTAATGATTTCTTTAACCACTTTCGCAATAATTTCGCAGTTTTGTTGATAGTCTTTTGCAGACCACGTTTTAATAGTATCCATCGCTGTCCGTACTTTTTGGACCTCCTCGCTCAGATCCACCTTTTCCCCTGCATTTTTGCCCACCTCACCTTTGAATGTACGGGAAAGGATGACAGACGAAGACCCCAAACGGACATGCTCGGCTAAAATTCGCTCGGCCGGCAACATGCCATCACCTATACGGGCAATACCACCAAAACCAAATGGAACTCCTTTTGCCTTACATTTATTAGCAACATACTCAACCAAGCCATCACTAAGCAATTCAAACATGAATGAAAGCCCCATGCTGATGTGCAAATCGTTCAGTCCGATAAAAATCTCATCTACACCTTTCACGGCAAGAATATCATCAATGCGAGCAAGAGCTTGTGCGGTTTCTACCATTATACAAACTTTAGTACGACCATTGACATATCCGACATACTCTTCCACATCTTTATCCGAAAGAACCATCGGAAGCATCAACACATCAGCTCCACAGGCAATAGCCTTTTCAACCTCAGTTTTAGTGTAGGCATGGATGGGATTGGTTCGTACCAACAATTGAGATGTGGTCAGTACCTTTCTCACTGCTGGGATGTCATCAATGTTGTTATTTGAGATAACAGTATTGCGACCACGCTGTCTCTCAGACTTATTAATATATTCAAGGTCATAAAAGACACGTTCAATTCCGGCATGTTGAGCCTCGGCAGCAGACTTTGGATCTGCTGCTAAAATCATCAAGTTAAAGCTCATAAGTATATGTTGTTAAGTTTATAAATCACCCAGTATTTGCTTGCGGTCAATGCAAGTAAGCTCCAACATCTTCTTCCTGTCGAAGAGTCTCTTAGCTCTTTCATAGCCCTGAGCGGCAAGAGAATTTCGGAGGACATCATTAAGATATATTTTTTCCATGGCATCGGTTAGGCTGGCTATATCCTTGGCTTTTGCCAAAAGTCCGCTCCTATTTGCTCCTATCACTTCAGAGGGACCGGGGATATCCGTTGTTACAACCGCAATCTTCATCGCCATCGCTTGTTGGATTACCATACTGAATCCTTCCCGATAACTCGGATGAACCAATACATCTATTCCGCTGATATACTTAGGAACTTCATTGGTAAAGCCGGTAAATACTGCTGCCCCTGTGTCTTTCATACGAGCATATAACGACTTGTCAATACCTCCAATTTTATCTTCAGGCCCGATAAACAAGAACGCTGTATTAGGGTACTTAGAATGAATGGTTAAAAAAGACTCAAATAATTCGTTAGTGCCTTTGTCGCGGTCCATTCTTCCAACAAAACCAAAAACGAATTTATCTTTTAACATTGGATATTCATCTATGACACTATTCCTATACGATTCTTTCTTCACCCAATCAAACGCATTGAAGTCCACACCTATGGTACCTCCGGCACCGATTACAGCAGCTTTTTCTTTCGGATAATGGCCTTCAGAAACAGCAAACAATAAGTTCTTTTTGCTGGCTGGACGAATATGAGTCGAAAAACGGCAAGTCGTTTTTTCTAGAAACTTAAATAAATTACGTTTTACTCCTTCAAAGCCAACATACCGAATTCCCCACTGACAGTAAACTCTAACAGGGCATTTTGCCAAATAGGCCGCAACAGAGGCATACAACGACGCATTAGGAGTAGCATACTGTATGTAATCGAATCTCTCTCTTTGAAATATCTTATAGAATGCCACTATTGATTTTAGCATCTCTATCGGATTCGTTCCACGGGACATCTGCAAATTGATACAATGGAATTCCTCTCCATATTTAGCAAGAAATTTATCACTCATCGAACAAATAAGAGTGATGTCATACCCCTCTTCTTTCAATTTACGCATAGCTTCTACTACAAAAGAAGACAGAGTAACCTCCACTGTAGAAATTGCACACAATTTTTTCATTTGATTTTTTGAGTAATTGTTATTATTGACTTTTACGTTCTTGAATAATTTTCTGGCGACGTTTCATTACTAACCATGGAAAAAACTTCGTAATGATTACTCTTACCTTTTGTGAGTGTGAACGAGATTTCCCCTTGTAAAGAGTACGAATAGCAGTTTCAAAATCATTGTTCTGTATAAGCTTAAAAAAATCAGAACGCTGTTTATTTTGTTTTGTAGGTTCTACGAGATTATGATTCTCTCGTATAGCTGTTTCTGAGTCTATCTCATACAAAGTCATTTCCTTTGATAATAAAGGAATTAGTTCCTTTGCCTTTTGCGTATTTGCAATAACCAAAGAACATCCTTTTTTCTCATGAAATAATTGATTTATTTCAGCACATCCCCAAAAATCACCTATCGTAAAATCGGCTGGACGCCACACATTCTTATTTGCATACTTACAACCATAACATACTGGGCGGTAAAAAAGTCCACGTAGGAATCCTAACATGTAGCTATCTTGCCCCCAAGCTCTATATTTACTCCTACGTTCATTACCATATTTTACTCCAATTTCCCAATCTCCCCAAAAGTAACTTTTTTCACGAAATGAATATTGCGTAATATTAATCCCATTTTGTTTGGAAAGAGAATCAATATACTTATCGAAAACCAACTGACTTGGAACTCCATGACAAATTAAATCAACAGTATACAAATTGTCCGGTTTGCCTCCTAAATAAGCATATAAACCTGCGACCTGACAGGCGGTTCCAGAAAACAGGACGGTTTTAGCATTTTTGAGATAATCTCTAATTTCACAATATACATTCTGTACATCACTCTGAACATACTTTGACTTCCTAAACTTAGTAATATCATCCGGTGTATTCAAAGAGCATTGATGTATTACTTTTAAATTGTCACCGTATGAGCAGCCGCAAATAACTGAATCCTCCCCAAATAAATTACATATCGCAGAGAATGCACCACCTGAAGAACTCTTCATTAGAAGTTCATTCGCATTTACTATTCCACCAAAATAACTTGGCCCTTCAGCATTTAGAATATTGTTAACTTGTGGACATATCTTTTGACATAACCCACAGTTTACACATCTATCTTCATCAATGCATGGATAAAGAAAACCTTCTTCATCCAATGTCATTATTATAGCATTTTTACTGCACTTTATTGCACAAGCAGCGCAACCGGTACAACAACTTTTGTCCTCCCATACCATTTTTAGATGCGAGCTCTTAATCTTTTCTTGAGATTGTTCCATTTTAATCTGTAAAATTGAGGATAAATGAACCTATTTCGGACCATACTGTTTAAAACACTTATTGTGATCTCTTCATTAAAAGGAATAACTCTGTTAGGTATAACAATAAACCGTTCAGAGTCAATGCAACCATTTTGAATACTTAATATTCGCTTTTGAAAATGCACATAGCGCATCTCTTCTTTTATAAGTACTTCTTTTATATAATAGCGGTATAATTTACCATTCTCCCATAAAAACAATTGTTTACCCACCTCTTCAATCATAACAGGACGTCCTTTTTTATAGGGCATTGAATAATCGTAAAGTGTACGTTTAAACAGGAAGTGATATGGATTAATATCTATTATGTTATAATCAAAATATAGACTGATATTTTCTTTTTGAGCTATTAGATTAATATTTAATCCGTCAGAAGATTCATCAAATACTCTATTTTCAAGTGCTGCAAGGATATCACGATAGTTTTCAAATCCATCCACACTTTTCATAAACAACTTGTTATTTTCAGGTGTGTTTTGAAACAATGTCATGTGACCATGGACAAATAGCTTTTGAAAATCCTTCTCCCAAGGGATCATTCTATCCAAATCACCTAAAACAACATCTATATCGCAATACCCCCAATATGGGTATGATTGTATTTCTTCTTCGAAGATATAACCATAAACAGGTTTCATATCACAAAGCTTACGTGGACTTGTCAAACCCAATTTAAAATCAAATTTAGATTGAGCTTTGGCTAAAAAGTCCGTAAAGGATACATAGTGAATCTTTACGTTCTGATAATTTGAAATACAAGATACATCATCAGTAAAAATCCAAAAATCCACATTTTCACTAGTCGATGCAGTCTTCATCCAAAGTTTATGATACTGAGGTAACTTTCCAAAATAAGGAATGATAAATACAGCCTTTTTCATACACGGGCAGCTAAGGCATCAAACAAATATTGATAAGATTTATCACGTTGATTATTCAATTCATTTCGAATCAATGAATAATCAATATCTTTAATATCATCAATCTGATTAGCATTAAGTTGTCTGATGTTTCTATCTTCTAAGTGAAACATCTGAAGAATGCTATCAAAACGAGCATTTTTTTCAGTTGTAGGATATACAAGAAATTGCTTACTAAAATTTACAGAATAAGCAGTGCCATGAAAAGAATTGGTAATGACAAATGAAGCATTGCTGAATAATGAAACAAATTGTTCCGGTGAAATAAATCGGAAGATGACATCATCGTTTGAATAAGTTTCATATCCTACTGAAATACGACAGATACGCAAATTCCTCAGTTTTGCAACCCTTACAGCAGCATCCATAATATCCTTGGCATTTCCAAAAAAGTATATTAGCAAGTAATCACCTGGAACCTTTATATTGGATGAGAATCTTTCCCATTCAACATGATTTATAAGTAAAGTGGGATCTAACACACAAGTAGCTGCGATATTCTTTTTTTGTAAAAGCGGTATACTTGAACTCTCCCTTATAGATACAGAGCTAAACTGTGACAAGAAATCTCCTAACACATTCAAGTCTTCAGCATTTAAATCATAAACTCCAACACTGGAAGCATACGAGATTTTCTTAGCTTTACAACCATCAAGAAAATACATCTTATCAAATCCATTATTCGCTTTCGGATTCCAAACTTGATCGCTTCCTACGCAGTAGATGTCTGCATGGATCTTTTTTTCTACATTTTTGGCTTTAGTTATTTTGCATGATAAATGAATCTTTCTTGAAAGAAACTTTGAAAACAATATGGAAGTCTTTATTTTGGGAACAATCATCTTAAACACAAAGGCAGTACTTAAAATAAAGTTTTTACGAAACTTCTCATTGACATAAAATAGATAACCAAATAGTTTTTGATTATTCCTCCTATAATCAATAACAATGCTTTCGTGCCCCATTTGATTCAACACTTTCTGAAGAGCATAAGTTTGCAACACCGCACCATAATTTCTGGCAGCATGCATTGTAATAAATGCAATTTTCATGAATTTGTATGTTCGTTTAAATATTTATCAATATCAAGATATTTAGTATATGTCGTAATATCATTTATAACAAAAGGCTCTTTTTCAAATTCCTTAAAATGAATTGTGTATTTTGTTCCCTCCACTTTGTGGGCTACAAAACACAATTTATTTCTATAAGGCAACTTATCGAACGCCTTTATATGTTCTTCGGTTGCCCTGTCTTGGTCACTAAACTTCACGATCAAATTATCCCAATTGATACGAGCTTTACGTCTATTCCACTTTTCATATGCCTCTTGCTCGCTTTTGTAATGTAGGAACACAATCTCTATATACCCAGTATTCCGATAGGATAATACTTTTCTTTTTCTTCATAATATTTTGATCTCGTTTTAGTAGTGAATATTAAATCCAAAAAAAATATGTTTTAATTACTCTTTTACTTACATATAATTCTTTTTAAATTTGATACACACCGACGAGAAGGTTCCATCCACATTGTTCCAATAAATAGAGTGAAAAATATTACTACAAATGACATTACTGCTTTACATATAAACAATGGTATGGTAACGATGTCAAAAAATGAGGTTTTGAATATGATATGCAAAATAATTACAGCTACAAGAACCAAAGCTGTATAGTATCCATAAGTAACAAAATATTTTTTTAACCCGCTATTAAAAGCGTACTTAAACACCAAATAAGGATCAAACCAAAAAGTTGTAACAAGCCGACTCAATGCAGTGGCAAATACAACGCCTGCTATACCTAATGGTTTTACCAATAATAATGAAAAGAGCATATTCAATACACAAGTAACAAGTGGCCGGTATTTGCCATGCCAAAATATTCCAGATGCATCTTTAAATACTTGAATTGAAAGTGACATATATGTAATGAAGATATTCAAACTGAATGCACACACTACTTGAAATGGCAACAATAAATTATTTCCCAAAAACAATGTGATAAAATCATTAATAAGAGCAAAATACATAACGACACAAACACCACAAATAATGAAATTCAAGAAAAACATCAGATATAAATGTGATTGCGAAATAGTGTTATCGGCAAACTTTCTCCCAACATTTGCTGTAACAGAAGTGAAAACTATTGAGATAATAGTCGTAGCAGCTGTCTGTACCAACAAATAGTTTGAATATAATCCTACTACAGTCGTAGAAATGAACACGGACAAAATGATAGAATCAATAGAACCGAGCATTGCCCCAGACACCTTACCTATGGACAGGCCATATACGTTTTTCCAAATTTCACGTTTCTCCCCTTTACAAAGTTCAACATCTCTAGCAGACATGATTTCAGGATATCGACGATACGCTTTTTTATATATTAGAAATTGTTGACTGATCAAGCATACCATTTCAACCAAAAGGTAAAGAATAAAATTATGGGTTGTGATAATGATCAGTGTCTCGCCTATACTGGTAAGTATATTAAACAGAACCATCACTTTGTCAACTTCATATTTGCATTCTGCCGCAATAAGTAACGTTTGACTGTAAGCAAACAACAAATAGGTCAATGAGGTCTTTAACAGAATAATAAAGAATATCATTCTCAAATATGGAATCTCGCTTGTCGTTGAAACCAAATCAGGAATAAAAGGTAACAATAAACAACCTATAGTCAATATTATAATGCCAATAATCCTATAAAGTTTTCTATAAAGGCACATGATTGCCGATATTTTGTTTGTATCTTTTTGAACTATAGGCTTATACAGGCTGAACGCCACAGCTGAACCAATTCCCAGTTCGGCCATAGCTAACATTGACAATATACTTGTGAATAAAGAATGAACACCTAATAGTTCTACACCCAAATAATAAATAAAAGTCTTTCGCACAATAAACTGCAACAAGATCTTTACCATTTGGGATAGGACACCATATTTTACATTTAGTAATGCTTTGCTTCGCATGAAATATTTCGACTAAAGAAATAGACTAAGAATAATGGAAGTAATTTATTCCAAATGCCTCCAGCTATGATATTTAAATTATACATTGAATATGCACTTAGATAATATAACATCAAAGATGATATATAGATCAACAATTCATTCCTAGACTTCTCTAATATCACATTTGTTTTCATGGCCAAATAGACACAAATACAAGTAAATAAAGGAGATATGACTAATCCTAAATATGCATACCCTTGTCCAATTAATGGACATATTCGAGAAACGTTTCCTGAATAACCAAAAAAGGTTGTGTTGAAATAATAAACAATTCTATGTGTAAAATCCATTCCACTTCTCGAAGCTAAAAACGGTACACCTGCAAATAAATCGTTAAATAATGCAGAAAATGATAGTTGTGAACCTTGTTGCGCTTTCATTTTAACAGCTACAGTAACATCTCTTAGACCACCAAAATATGAATCTAATGTTTCATAAGAAAGAATACCTGTCCAAAAGGTTGACGAATTTGTAGCATATGAATAGAATCTACTTATTGTCCCATATATAAGAAATAGCAAAACGACTGTTGTCGAACCATATAATATAGCTTTTTTTTTCTCTGGATATACATTTAAAACCATACCAGTAAAAATTATCCCATTCGTAAGAAACGTAGTTCGAGATACAAGCCCACTAGTACCTACAGATGCCATCCATATAATAAGCCAACTAGATATTAAGCACAATAAAAATTGTTTTTTACTTCTTGATTGCAATGATGCAAATTTTGAGATGAGTACGCAGCCAACAACAATAATACCTGTTTTATAAATAAGATTATAAAAGCCATTTATATCTGAATTATTTTCAACCTCTTGAAAATCTGTAAAGCTAAAAACAAATAAATTAGCAAAATATTGAGGGTGTGTCAAAAGCACTCCAATAAACAAAATAACTATTATTATTATTCCTGGCTTTCTCGTTTGTATATTACTAAAGTAAATGTCATTATCATCTTCCTGTTGCTTGTTCTGAAAAATTTTAGGAGCTAATAAATTTATCGTCATAGTAACAGTTAGCATCTCATATACCATTAAAAATATTGACTCAAATTCATACTCTCCATGATATGAAATAGGATTTACATTTGTTATATAATAACAAACAGGTAAGCCAACATATCTAACACACATTAATACATCTATTATGATAAGTGATAATTTTCTGGAATATTCACCATATATTCTTATGTAACAAATATTTATTACATAAAATAGCGGTAATATATAATAATTAATATCACCATTACCATGTTCAAAAATGGAAATAATTACTCCTATTATTCCAATTAGAGCGAATATATGATCTCGTTTAGATTCTAACTGAATCATAAAATGATATTGTTTATCGCCTTTATTAATGAAGCAACTTTTGATTGGACGGTCATATTCTCAGTAGCATACACATATCCTGCCTCACCGATAAGTTCAGCAGATTTTTGATTTGTCAAAATATAATCCATCCAATAAGCCATTTCAGTCTGACTGTGAATAATAAAGCCTCCCGGCATATAACGAACACTACCGACATCAGTTGATATGAATGGAATTTTTGAAGCCATTGATTCAACTAAAACAATAGGAAACTTTTCAATCAGGCTTCCAAGTATTATTGATTTAGCATTTGCAATATAACGACTCGTTTCCTCTCTTGATAATCCAACTTTGAATTCAACTTGGCGAATACCAAATTTTGTATCCAATCTTTTTTTCTCAGTTATCAATTTATGATAATAGTCATTTGCATACCTACCGATAAACACCATCTTGCAATCCTTGTTTTCAGTCTTATAAAAGGCATTCAACACATACATTTGATTTTTATGTAATGCATAATTGGCTAAACATAAAAAATAACTCATTTGACAAGGGCTATTTCCTTTTTCTTTTTTAAAAACATCGTCCAATGCAGCATTTCCTATTATGACATTCTGAGAGATAGAATGCTTTTTTACATAACGTATTGAAGAATCAAACGGAGACAAATGAGTAATGAGATTGTACTTTCGCATATATTTATGAGCTATAGAATAGTACAAACCATACAGTACATTATAGTACATTTTTGAAAGAGTTGATTTTATATTTCCAAAATCATCCTTATGCCATTCAAAATCGTGTATATCATGCAAATAAAGAATCTTTTTGCACTTTATCCTATCTAAAACAGGACACAAAATGTCAGTTGTCGGTGTTTGAAGTGACACATTAATCATCACATCTTTGTCTGCAACTTCTTGAAGAACTAATTTGGTGTATTTTTTCTTATCTCCCTTAATTATTCCATGAAGTTTATACACATCCGTATATATAAGTTTTACACCATTATGCATTTCGGGAAACTCTTCCCTTTTAAGGGTACTAGTAATAATGGTCACTTCATGACCTAAACGGACTAATTCCTCAGCAGTATATTGTGTTACCATCTGTACACCATCAGCAAGAGGATAATAAGTAGCAACAGTAATTAGGAATTTCATATTTTAGAAGCCATTCATTTTGCTAAATGATTCTCTGTAAGCACTTCGTCAAAAAACACATTTCGACGAGCATAGATGGTTTCTCTTTGATAGCCCAATGCTGTTTGATAATTACGCTTGGCCTGCTTTATACGAAGCGTCTTATCTTCCATATCTCTCAACACCTTAACCAAAGTTGGAACTTTCTTGCGAGTAAAGATCGCATCCTCAGACAATAGTTCCGGAATACCAGCTGTTGTGGAACCAATAGCAGGGCATGCCCTACTCATTGCTTCAATCAATGCACGAGGCAATCCTTCTTGATCACTGGGTTGAATATAAATATCTAGATTGTCCATCCACTCAAATACCTTTTCGTGAGGCATTACCCCCATAAATTGAACATCGTCTTCCACTCCATATTTTTTAGCCTGACCTTCAAGGTAACCTTTATCACCCGCACCTGCTATTTGATAAACGAAGCGATACCCTTCTTTTTTCAATATAGACATTGCCTCCATAACATACGCTTGCCCCTTGTATTTCACATCTATTGCAGAAGCAGTGCCTAAAACAAGCGTCTTTTTATTAACATCAGCATTTAAATGTTTCAATCGGTTATTCAAAACACTTTCCTGCATCGATAGCAACTCGACATTTGAAGCATTAATTGATTTACCATTGGTTGGGTATCTACGTTGCAAGAATTGATTAGTAACGTAGATTACATATTTAGCCTGTTTTATTAAGCGTTTTTGTGCAAAGAACAAGAATGGGGCCAAGAACTTGCCTTTCAAACTATAATTCCAAAAAGAATCCCACGCACAACCTACACACTCAACAATACATGGCTTATTCATTTTATTACAAATACTAAAGGCTATTTTACCGGTAGGTCCAGAAAAACGAGCTATAACCAAGTCCATTTCCTTGATAATAGAAACCAAGCGTTTTTCAACGATACGTTTTTGAAATAACATACCCTTTAATGTCATGTAATTATCAACATGTACTATTTTATATTCCGATGGAATTTCCATATAACGGCTACGCGATTCCCCATCTTTAAAAGGATAAGCCCGAATCACAATTGTTATATCGTCCGATAAGTATTTATATCTAGACAGTGAATAGGGTGTTACAGCTGTACCATAATACCTACCATCGTGGTCGTATTTAAGTGTACCATCATGCACAAACAACAATTTCATATGTGTATCTTTTTAGTTTCATAAAGCAATCTCCTACTTCAAGGCTTTGTTTTCATATACTTTTTATACCATTCCACCGTCTCTCCCACCCCTTCTACAATATTCTTACAAGGCTTATACCCCATTTCCGTTTGCAAAAGCGTAGTATCCGCATTCGTCTGATACACATCCCCCGGCTGCATGGGCAGAAAATTCTTATCGGCTTCGTGCCCACAAGCGGTTTCGATAGCTTTGATAAAGTCCATCAACTTCACTGGTGAAGAATTGCCGATGTTGTAAATACGATAAGGAGCAGTAGAGGTAGCAGGATCTGGAGTTGCCGCATTCCAATCAACATTGGATGTTGCTGTATGGTCGAGCACACGGATGACACCCTCCACTATATCGTCAATATAGGTAAAATCGCGAAGCATGTCACCATTATTAAACACCTTAATAGGACGATTATTCAAAATTGCATCCGTAAATAAGAATGGCGACATATCAGGTCGCCCCCAAGGACCATATACAGTGAAGAACCGAAGCCCGGTCGTTGGAATGCCGTACAGATTGCTATAGGTATGAGCCATCAGTTCATTGCTCTTCTTTGTGGCGGCATAGAGACTTACCGGATGAGCAATACTATCATGTTCAGAAAATGGCACTTTGCCATTTAACCCATATACACTACTTGAAGAGGCATAAACTAGGTGCTGAATGCCATGGTAACGGCATCCTTCCAATATATTAAGAAAACCGTTCACATTACTACTTACGTAGGCGTATGGGTTCTGGATGGAGTAACGCACACCCGCCTGTGCTGCCAAATTGATTACTCGGTCAAAATTTTCATTGGCAAAGAGCATTTGGATGGCCTGCCTGTCCTCCAAATTCATACGAATAAAACGATAGTTGGCATACTTATCGCTTTGTATAAACTTGTACAAATCCACTGCTTCGCGCACAATACCGGTCTCAGCCAAACGACCATACTTGAGGTTGACATCGTAATAGTCGTTGATATTATCAAGTCCCACCACTTCGTCGCCTCGCTGAAGCAATCGCTTCACGGTATGGAAGCCGATAAAGCCCGCAGCACCTGTCACTAATATTTTCATAAGAATATATTGGGAGTTATAGATTCACACTATTTTCAATCACGTTTGAAAATATCACGTGTATATACTTTTTCTTTCACATCGTCCAAGCAAGCATCATAGCGGTTGGCAATAATCGCCTGACTCTGATTCTTAAAGGCTTCCAAGTCATTCACTATCTTGCTACCAAAGAAAGTAGCCCCATCCTCCAATGTAGGCTCATAAATAATCACATTGGCACCTTTGGCTTTGATGCGTTTCATTACGCCTTGAATGGAACTTTGACGGAAGTTATCCGAATTCGACTTCATGGTGAGGCGATACACGCCAATCGTTACTTCCTTTTCCTTACTTGCATCATACGCGCTATTACTTTCGTAAGCCCCAGCAATCTCCAGCACCCGATCCGCAATAAAATCCTTTCGCGTACGGTTACTTTCCACAATGGCGGTCATCATATTCTGAGGCACATCGGCATAGTTAGCCAACAACTGTTTGGTATCTTTGGGCAGACAGTAGCCTCCGTAGCCAAAGCTAGGGTTGTTATAGTGCGTTCCGATGCGGGGATCGAGGCCGATGCCTTGAATGATGGCTTGCGAATCCAGTCCTTTCACTTCAGCGTATGTATCCAGTTCGTTGAAATAGCTAACACGCAAGGCCAGATAAGTATTAGCAAAGAGTTTCACGGCTTCGGCTTCCTTCATGCCCATAAAGAGGGTATCAACATCGGGCTTCAACGCGCCTTGCTGCAAGAGACCCGCAAAAGTACGGGCATATTCTTCGGCACGAGGGTTGCCAATGGCCTGAATGGCTGCATTTTCTTCGGAGAACTCTGCTCCGATGATTGGTTTGGGATAACCCACAATGATGCGACTGGGGTACAGGTTATCATAAAGAGCCTTGGATTCGCGCAGGAATTCGGGCGAGAACAATAGGTTAAACTTCTTGCCCTGCAACTCGGGCTTATAGAGGAATTTCAAGGTATACTTTACATAGAGCGAGCGTGTATAGCCCACGGGGATGGTAGATTTAATCACCATCACGGCATCGGGATTCACACTGATCACCAAGTCAATCACGTCTTCAATGTGGTGGGTATCGAAGAAATTCTTCTGAGGGTCGTAGTTCGTGGGAGCTGCGATGACCACAAAGTCCGCATGACGGTAGGCTTCGGCTCCATCAAGGGTGGCACGAAGGTTCAACTCCTTTTCCGTCAGATATCTTTCGATGTATTCATCTTGAATGGGCGATTTCTTTTGATTGATTAAATCCACTTTCTCGGGAATGACATCGACAGCCACCACTTCGTTGTGCTGCGCCAAGAGGGTGGCGATGGACAGGCCTACATAACCTGTACCGGCTACTGCTATTTTCATAAATTTGACAGGATTAATAGTTAATACCCTATTTAGAACATATCCTTTTTATAAGACACCAGAATGGATGCCTCACAAAAAATAGCTATTAAATTCGATTGATTTTAACTATTGGCATACAGCCAAGTCTATATTTTGTGGTGCCAGACTCAAAAAAATCTCTGCAACCGTTAAAAAATCCGATAAAAAATTTACCAAGATAATTCCATGCGGACCTGCCTTGCAGCTTCACCGTGTTGATTATGCTATGGTATACGGCGGCAATCTCCGCTCCCTTGTCACTTCCAAAGTGCAGGGGGGTCTTCCGTTTGGTGGTAAAGGAACACACCGCCCGCTCCGCCAAATTGTTCGAGTTCGGACAACGGTCGTCCTTTATATAAGTGAAGGCTTCATTCCAAAACTTGTGAAGATAATTCAAAGCCTCCCGCATATATCTTCCATTATATTATAACAGAATAAATGCCCATCGTAATCTTCATCGCTTTGACAGGCAAACCATAATGCAGTTAATATATTCTTACTAAAATCAACTAAGCAAGTAGCACCTCCATTGTGTTGTATATCAGCTAAAATATCCAAATCAGAAGTTCCTCCTTTGTATTTATTGGGAAATCGTTTTTTAGCATGACTTATCAATTCTATTAAATAACTAATATAATCTGCTTGACTATATTCTTTTGCATACGTTTTTCCAGTCTTATAGATAATCCAGAACGGATAGTCCATTCTTCAACAGATTTGGTATCATTTTCAAATATATTACTATACATAGTGATTCCACGAAATATAAACTTAGGCGCATCATAATGTTCGCTTTCACTCATGCAAATTTTATTAGTATAACTTAGAATTTCTGACAAAGCAGAAAATCCATTGTTTAATTTTACCGTATATTCCATCGTATTTTTAGCTTATTTTTTTATTAATATTCATTTGGAATATTCTCTATTTTGCCACGTGAAGACTTGATGAATTCATTGTGTAATGAAACTGAATATCACGTTAATAGATTAATAAACTGGCGATTGAATATTATACGTTATTTCTATATATGTATTGAGATACACTAGTAATTTTCTTATAATGTCAGCCTTTATCATATAGTGAAAGTTCCTAATTGAATGCACATCATTTCCGATGAAATCATACATATCGTTTTTCAACAAGACTTCCGTTTTCTTCTGAACGCCTTTACCATAGAATCCGCCCAAAGCAGGAAGATTGAGCTGAAAGAATACGTTGGCTTCTTTGAGGGCTTTGTAATCTTTCATCGTCATATATTCGTATCGTTCCGGATGCGCCAATAAGGGGTAATATCCTTTCTGCTGAATCCGCTTCAGTATGTCGTGCAAGTCCATCGGAGGATTGAAATAGAAAGTTTCTACCAAAAGGTAACGCTTGCCGTCTTTCTCGATAGGGAGCAAGTCGTCATTTGCCAAACGTTTTTCAAAGAGATTGTCGAGCATATTCTCAGTGGCAAGATGAAGTACAATGTTGCCTTGATAAGCGGCTTGCACTTCCGCAAACTTCGCCTGCAAGTCGGCGGTCTTGTTGGGGATGTCCTCCATGATGTGCGGGGTAAACCACACTTTACGAATACCTTGTTTCTCCATTTCTTCCAATATCTTCAAGGTTTCAGCCATAGTCTTTACTCCATCGTCCACACCAGGAAGAAGATGGGAATGGTAGTCGGTCATTCCTTTCAGGATGCCGCTATCGGCTATGCTGACTTTACGCTTTAAGAAGTTAAACATTTGGAATATTGGAAATTAAGTATGTGGAGAGAAATACTGTACAAGATCTTTTAATTAGCTATTTTTCACCTATTTACCTTCCATTCCCTAGTTTCGTACTACCGTAATAGCCACCATAGTGGTAGCCATAGCGATAGCTGTAGCGACCTCCGGCACGTTCCGTTCCATTGAGTATCATGGACAGGTTCTTGAAACGCTTCTCGGTGTAGATGGTTTCAAGGTCGGTGAGCATGGAGCGGTCAAGCAGCCCGGCACGTACCACAAAGATAGTGCGGTCGGCTAGTTTTTCGATAATCTGCGTATCGGCCACGATGTCGATAGGCGGACAGTCGATGAAGATATAGTCGTATTCACTTCGCAGTTCTTCTATCAGTTTACCTAATCTCCCGTCTTCAAGCAGCTCAGTAGGATTGGGTGGAACAGTACCGATGGGAAAGATATGCAATGATTCATATTTCTTATCCTGCACAACCAGTTCCTGCCTGTTTTGTACACGGTTTCCTAGATAATCGCTCAATCCTTTCTTGGGCGAATCCACATACATGGAGATAGAGCCGTGGCGCAAGTCACCGTCAATCACCAACACCCGTTTGTGTTTGATGGCAAAGCTGATGGCAATGTTCATGACAAGGAAACTCTTACCACTGCCCGGATTAAATGAGGTGACAACCAAAATCTTTTGATTTACATCTTTGCTTATCATAAAGTCGAGGTTGGTACGCAATACACGGAAAGCCTCATTGGCGACATTACGGCTACCTTCTTGTACTACGATGGTTTTCCTTTCGGGTTGCTTCTTCAAGGAAACTTTCTTTTCACCACTTTGGCACATAGGTATTTCCCCAATCAGGGGAATACTCAGATTTTCCAAGTCCTTGCGACCGCGTACTTTGGTATTCATGTTCTCCTTCATGAAGATGATAACGGCAGGAATGAGCAATCCTAATACAAAAGCCACCAATACAATGTTCATCTTCTTGGGAGCGGTGGGAAAAGCACTGCCACGGGGAGCGGTAATCACTCTTGTATTGTAAGCGGTAAAGGCTTGCGAAAGTTCGTTTTCTTCACGTTTCTGGAGTAGGTAGAGATAAAGCTCTTCCTTTACCTTTTGCTGACGCTCTACACTCAACAGGTATTTGGCTTGGTTCGGGTTCGAGGCGAGCTGTTGGGTGGTAGCTATTTCCTGTTGCTTGATGCTACGAATCTGCGTGTTGAGCGATACGATATGGTTATCCACCGACTGGATAATGGTATTCTGCATACTCTGTAACGAACTTGCCAAGTCCTTTACCAACGGGTTCTTCTCGGAACTGTTTGCAATCAAGCGGTTACGGTCGAGTACCATTTGGTTGTATTCGCTGATTTGGCTTTCGATGTTGGTACTGCCGATGCCCGAGTTGGCGGGAAGCGGCTGGTTCATCCGCTTGTTGTTCAGCTCCCGCCGGATGTATCGCGTCGTAGAGAGCTGGTTGTTCAGGGTAAGGAGTTCTTTCTTGTTCTCCGCCGATTGGGTGAGGTAGAGGTTGGAAGCGGCCTGCACGTCCGGTAAGAGATGCTCGGACTTATAAGAAGAGATATTCTCATCCACATGACCGAGTTCGTTCTCAATCACTCCGAGACGGTCGCCGATGAACTGGGAAGTGCTAACAGCTATCTGGTTCTTGTCTTGAATCCATTTCTCGTTATAAACCTCAATCAAGGTATTCAGAATGTCTTCCGCCTTTTGGATGGAAGCATCGTCAATACTGAGATTGATAATAGTCGCATCCTGATTGCCAAGTTCCGTACGAAGGTTCTTGGTGTAATAGTCGGTAGTGCCCACAATGCCACCCTGATGATAGGTAATGGAAGCACCGACATATTCCTCGTTGAAGTACTGGGTGGTAGAGATATACATACTTCCCACCGGAGTCTGGATGGAGTCATTGAACGCACCGGAAACAACATCATCCACCTCTTCACCTCCCAACATAAAGTCGGAAAGAGTGAACTTTTCCTTGCTGTTCAGCTCGATTTGAAATCCAACTATGGAATTCTTGTCTTTCGGCATCACCGATACGGGGGATGCTTTGTATAGTTGTACCCGCTTCAATCCATTGCGGATGGTATAGGTCTCGTTCAATCCCAAACGCTTCACCACTTCAGTCATGAGCGTAGGCGAAGAGATGGTAAGCAATTCATTGTTGATATTGGTATTGCTCTTGAACATGCCGAGGTCAGCAAAGTCGTTGCTCAATACGCTGCTTGCCGAACCGCCCTTGCTATCGTCCTTCACCAAGATGGAGGCGGAACGGGTATATACATTCGGAGTACTCAATATGTAGAGTACCGCCACGGAGAGCGTGACCACCAACGACAAGGTGAACCAATACCATTTGGGGAGGAACATCCCCCAGAGGTCTTGGATACGAATGAAGTCATCGGCGGGCTTGTTATTCGTTTTTCTATTTTCCATAAAACTAAGTCATTCTGTTGCTAAAGCTATGTTTTCTAGTCTCTATCCCTATGCTTCCTTACTTGAAGAGCAATACGCCAAGGGATGACAGGAACGAGCCGATACTAATCCAAAGAGATACCGACTTCACGCTATTCTCATTGATGGTGGATTGTCCGGCACGCACCTTATTGGGCTGTACATACACCACGTCATTCTGTTTGAGGTAATATACCGGGGAATTGAATATATCCTTGGAACGAATATCCACCCAATGGGTGACACGCTTGCCTTCTTCTTCACGAATCACGAAGATAGCATCTCGTTTGCCGTGGATGGTCAAATCACCTGCCACGCTGATGGCTTCCAACAGGCTGATTTGGTCTTTGGTGATGGCATACTTGCCGGGAGTCTTCACTTCACCGAGTACCGAAAAGTAGAGGTTCATAAACTCTACGGTCACAACCGGGTCGTTCACCAAATTCTCGTCAATCAGGCGTTTCTTAATCATCTTGGCAATGTCGCCTTTGGTCATACCTGCGATATGGAGTGTTCCCAACACGGGAAAGTCAATATCCCCGTTATCGTCCAGCGTATATCCGGAAATCTCTCCGTTATTGTTACCACCTTTCAAATCGGTATATCCTGCACGGTATTGAATTTTCGTGAGGTTGAACAACGCAGCCAGTTGCGGATCTTTACTGGATACCACAATGGAAATTTGGTCTTTGGGCTGCACGGTGATATCTCTAGCACCCTCGATTACTTCAGGTTGGTTAACCACAATGTCTTGAAAGTAAAGAATTTCCTTCGAGGTGTTGCAAGACGCAAGCAACACAATCCCGAGAAAAAGAGTCAAAAATCGCTTTTTCATTTTTATTTTACTGTACAGTTTATTTTCATTTCACTCTGACTTTTGCAGTTTCATCAGAAAAGCCTGCGGAATATAGGAGGTAGCCACGGCGCATACGCCTTGGACGGTGACCACCAAGCGGCTATTTTTCCTAATCCGGCAGATAATCCCTTCCGCTCCTTTGAACTTTCCATCAATAACCCGCACATGTTCTCCCTGATGGAACTTGGGGTTATCCTCCCCGAAATACTCCATTCCCTGCTCGCCGGACGAGGTGACCAGCATGAAAATATTCATTTCCCGATCGGGAATAGCGAGAGGAAGTTTTTTCAATCCCTTCTGCCTTGTATATAGGATCACCTTATTCGTGAATTGTTGCTGTACCTCCAAAGCACGACGAACGGTTGAACGGAAGAACATAAGCGAATTAATGACTGGACGACGGAGTTTCTTCTTTATGCCGTTATGTTCCATCAAAGTTTCCTCACAAGGAATGTAAGTCTCGATCTTGTCTTTTTTCAATATATCCTCAATCTCGAAAACTTTGTTATAAAATACTTTTAGAGCGAACCAATGTTCGTGTGTGTGTGTTTCTATGTTCAACAAAAAGTAATGTTACTGGGTTAATAAAAAGGATATAATTTCCATTCCTGCACCTTCCGCTTTTTCAAATAAGGAAGATACAGCAATCAAGGTTAATCCGGCTTTTTCCTTCATAGGACTTCCAGAATGCGGGCCGCTCCTGACTACAGTGAGCGGATACCGTACCCCCGTATTCGTACCGTTTCTATGTAAGAAACGGTACAAACATCTTTATTGTTGATAATCAATTGCGTATGTTTGTATAAGAATCCATTTTTACTCGGTCTGCTCAGTTCTCAACTCAAAAATACGCTCGAAAGAGAAATAGACAGTCTCCTTTCATTTTACATCCTTATTACAATATTATTTTAATTTGTTTTAAATAACAATTATAAATAACTGATAATCATTTGTTTACGAATGGGGGGGGGTAAAATAGGAGGAATTAAATGGCTGTTTTATTTTTCTTTTTTGCTGAAAATGATTACATTTGCGGTGTATTTTTACCCTCTCTTACATAGAGACGGTACTGTTCAAATCCTTCAAAATCTTCTCGTTCGCATTATCTATCACGGCATTGTCCAAAGAATCCAAGTAAATAAGCGTAGTCCTTTCGCTGCTGTGTCCCATCCCCGCACTGATGACAGCAATCGGTACGTCGTGGTTGCGTGCGGCGGTAGCCCAGCTGTGGCGTGGCGTATATGAGGACAAAGGTAATGGTTCGCCAAGCAATTTACCCAACCGTTTCAATTTTCGGTTATGGTAGTTCAACCCGGTCCGATATTGCCGGTAAGCCTGATCCGGCTGTTCATCGGTAAGGATGGGGAAAAGATATGGACTTTCCGGACAAACCTGCCCATATCGTTCCAATATCACCGCCATACACGGTTCGATATGTAATGTTAAGTATTGGCCTGTCTTATGGCGACAATAGGTAATTCGCACGCTGTCCACATTCTCTTTTTTCAGATATGCCATGTCCACAAACGCCATGCCACGGGCACAATAGCTGAACACGAACATGTCCCTGGAAAGTGCCAAAGCCGGTGAATCCGAGAGGTCAATCCTTTGAAGTTTCAGGATGGTTTCCTCATTCACGGCACGCTTCGATGTGCGAGCCACTCCTGTATAAACCTCACGAAACGGAAAAGTCTGCACCGCAAGACCTTGCTTTACGGCCTTGTTATAAACGGCACGCAGAATCCGCATATAGAACGAACTGCTGTTTCTCGCTACCTTTTGTTGCCACAACCATGCCTCATACCGACACGCTAGGGCGGAATCCAACGACGAAAAAGGAATGTCGTTACCATCCAGGAAAGTGGAAAAGCTGTTCAGTGCACGCTGGTAATTACGAGAGGTACCGTATTGGCCGTTCTCCCAAAGCGTTTCCATCTCTTTTTTCATGTAATACAGGAAACCGGACTCGGAAGGCAGGGAGCGATAGCGGTTGAGTATTTCCGACAAGGTGTATGTTTCTCCGCTACAGTCTAGCTCACGGATAATCTCACGGATGTCCCGCATCTCCTTTTCCGCCCGTTTCCGGTAGGCGGTCAGGACTCTCTCATTGCCGGGGACAGTGACAAGTTCACGTTTTGTCCCATTCCACCACTCGGGAAATATCCTCATGTCGGTGGTAATCTGCCTGTTCTCCTGACGGTGGCAAAGCTGGTAACAGAGCGTGCCAGCCTTACCCTGTACCGTCGATGGACGGAATTTTAATTTAATGGTAGCCATATATAGTCTGTTTTATGATGAATAATAGGTACATAGATACAACCCGTGGGCTATATTGTTGAAGGAAGAAAATATTTAGTCCTAGATTTCGCTTCTCCGCTCGGAACACCGAATATCACCTGATGCCGATGCCAAACTCTGTAAATCTTCTTGAAAGACAGTCCGAATAGCCTCGTAAAGAATCAAAGTCCGAAAATGAAAAGCGACGTTTTTTCCGTGGGACAAGTCTAGAAATATTTATATCGCATAAACAACAAGACAGTATATGTTTTCTGGGAAATTCGTGAAAAACAGACGGATACCAGCGAGTTCCCTATAATCAAAGATAAATCAAAACCGTATTGTCACGGGCGTTCCGGCTTCGCTTTCCATGAGTATTTTCCTTGCGACAAGTCGCGGAAAATACACATGGAAACAAACGCCCGGACAATGGTTTTGATTTCGGGAAAGATTATAGGGACTCACTGCGACCGACGCGACGCATGACCGTGTCATTGATGAAAAAAGGAGGGCCTCCTTTATATCCCTAATAAATCCGGCAGGAAGTACGGGATATATGGGCAGACCTGACAATGTCTTATGAAAAAAAAGCCGCCCCATGAGAAGACAGGGACTTCAGCTCCCTCTGCTCTGCATAATCCTCCCTTTGCGCCCGTGCCGGCTTCTTCGCCCTTCCTCCGCATACCATATCCTTGTTTTCACGGCATGTTTCTCTCACGGAAAACCAGTCTTTCGGACATTTGACGACATCTGATGACATCTGATGACACCTTTTTGAAAATCAGTGTTTTATTCGGATTTAGCCCATATTTTTGAAGTGTCAAAGCAATTTATTAACCCAAAAAAGAAAAGGTATGGCACAAGAAAAGAGCCCGAACGGGAAGCCTGGACGGCCCCGGAAACCGAAGGTCATGAACGATGCCCCTTTGGTGGAACAGATCACCGAGCTGATGATGATTCATAACAAGAGCGATCCGAAAGCCGGTGTACAAGTGGTCAGCGAGATCGACAAGGACGGGAAGGTCAAGACGGTTCCAGCGGACGAGAAGAATGAAAACTCATTCCTGAAATTCGACAAGAACTCGAGCATACTCGAAAACTTCATCAAGAATTTCTGGAGCCAGCTCAAGGAACCGACCCATTTCCGCCTGCTCCGCATGACCTTCCACGACTACAAGGTGAACAAGCAGGCGATCAAGGACCTGGCAGAAGGGAAAAAGACGGACGCAGTGAAGGAGTTCCTCAAACGCTACGAGATCCGTCCGAGAGAGAACAAGGAGGAACAAAACATGAATAAACAAGAAACAGCCATGGCAAAAAAAGAAACGCAACCGCAGGAACCCCTGCAACAGAGTGAGGTACAACAGGCATCACAGCAACAGCAACCGCAGGCACAGCAGGTGCCACAAGAGCCGCAAGGCCCGCGCTATCGTTACAATGAGAACATGATCGACTGGGAGGGATTGGACAAGATCGGTATCTCAAAGGCGACACTCGAACAGCAAGGACTTCTTGACTCCATGCTGAGAGGTTACAAGACCAACAAGCTGGTGCCGCTGACACTTAACCTTCCCGGCGTGCTGACAGCCAAACTGGATGCGAGGCTCTCGCTCATACCGCAAGAGAACGGGCAGGTGGGGCTGGCCGTTCACGGTATACGCAAGGAACCGCAACTGGAACGCCCTTATTTCGGGTTTAACTTTAGCGAGGAAGACAAGAAGAACCTGCGTGAGACCGGCAACATGGGACGTGCGGTGGAACTCAACCTGCGTGGCAGCGAGTACACCCCCTGCTTGATCTCCATCGACAAAAACACCAATGAGCTGGTCGCTGTCCGGCAGGAACATGTCTACATCCCGCAGGAAGTGAGCGGGGTAAGACTTACGGACGAGGAGATCAGACTGCTGAAGGAGGGACAACCCGTCAAGGTGGAGGGGATGACCTCCAAGGCGGGGAAGGAGTTTGACGCCACGCTTCAATACAGTGCCGAGCGCAGGGGGCTGGAGTTCATCTTCCCGAAGAACCAGGTATTCAACGAGAAATCCATCGGGGGCGTACCACTTTCACCCACCCAGATAAAGATGCTCAGCGAGGGACATACCATTCTGGTCGAGGACATGAAGTTCAAGAACAGGGACGGAGCTTTCTCCGCATTTGTCACGATAGACCAGACGACAGGACGGCCGAATTACACCCGCCATAATCCGGAAACCGGAGAAATCTATATCCCCAAGGAGATATGCAGCGTGCAGCTGACACCCGAGGATAAGGAGGTCCTGCGCAAGGGGCAGGCCGTCTATCTGGAAAATATGATCAACCGCAAGGGAGAGGAATTCTCCGCGTTTGTCAAGCTGGACATGAATACCGGCAGGACGATGTACTCACGCACGCCGGACGGGTTCAACGAGCAGCAGGCGCCACGTATCCCGGCGGAGGTTTACGGCCATGTGTTCACGGCGCAGGAAAAGGCGAACCTCCAGGATGGGAAGACCCTCCTGGTCGAAGGGCTGAAAAACAACGGGCAAACGTTCAGCTCCTACCTGAAAGTAAACCCTTATTCCGGGCAGTTGCAGTATTTCCAAGAGAACCCTGATATTCGCAGGGATACTTCCCGTCGTGCAACACAGGCGGATACTGCCCAAGGTCAGCAGCAGGAACAAAAGAAAGGGGCAAAACAAGCGGTATAACCCCGATCAGAGAGAGACAAAATCAGTTTTACAAACATCAAATCCCCAAACCGTATGAATACGAATCGGAACATCCCTTATAATTATAATGTAAAAGATATTGATTGGCCCGGTCTGAAGGCCGTGGGTATTAGCAAGGAGCAATTGGAAGCGGACGGCAACCTTGACCTGTTGTTGCAAGGCAAGGAATCAGAAATCATCCCATTGAAACTCTGTACTCCGGTAATCAGCCTGACCATGGATGCCATATTCAAACTGGTACCCGGTGACAACAACAGGCCAATCATGGAAATCAATGGCATCCGTCAGGAGGAATCTCCAAAGAAATAACAAAAAATAAAATAAGTTTAACCTGTTGGGTTGTCTAAAAAGTCACTCATTCGTTCTTGAGAATTGAATATTTGAAATCAATCTCAGATAGGTATTCGAATAAAAGAGGGTCAAAAATACTTTTTAGACAGCCCCCATCAAAAAGAAAAAGAATATGATCGCAATAGTGACTGACAGGCCCAACGTGGGCAGAGAGATAGCAAGAGTGTTGGGAGCCGGCAGAAAAGAGAACGGTTATATGACCGGGAATGGCTACATGGTGACATGGACATATGGCAATATGCTTTCCCTTGCAATGCCGAAGGATTCAGGAACAGCCCATGTGGAGTGGAAGGACTTTCCCCTGCTTCCGCCTTCCTTCCTGACAGTAAGGCACGTGAAGACGGATACCGGGTGGAATCCCGACATCAATGCGGTGCTCCAGTTGAAAGTGATTGCCAAGGTGCTCAACGCATGCGACACCATTATCGCGGCAACCGATGCCTCCCGGGAGGGAGAGATGCTGTTCCGCCATCTTTACGGTTTTCTGGGATGCAAACAACCCTGCCTCCGCCTCTGGATCTCGTCTCTGACGGACGAGGCCATCACGGAAGGTATGGCGAACCTCCTTCCATGTGACCGGTTCGACAACCTGTTCCTTGCGGCGGACAGCCGTAACCGGGCGGACTGGCTCCTGGGGGTTAATTCAAGCTATGCCATCTGTAAGGCGGTAGGCTTCGGGAACAATTCGCTGGGCAGGGTACAGACACCCGTACTGGCGGAGATATGCAGACGGTACCGGGAAAGGGAGAACCACATGCCGGCTGACTGCTGGCCCGTATTCATCAGCCTGTGCAAGAATGACCGTATCTTAAAGATGCGCCACATGGACGACCTTGTGGTCCGCCGGGATGCACTGGCATTGTACGAGGATTGCAAGGCGGCAAAGAGTGCCCGCATCACAGCGGTAGGGAAACGGACGGAGGAAATCGGGGCACCGGCACTTTACAACCTGGCCGAACTGCAGAAAGATGCGAACCGTTACCACAGCCTGACGGCCATACAGGTGCAGGAGATTGCACAAAGCCTGTACGAGAAGAAGCTGATTTCCTATCCGCGCACCTCCAGTTGCCTGTTGCCAAAGGATGTATATGACATGCTGCCGCCTGTCGTGGAAAAGATGCTGTCCCGCAAGGAGTTCCGCCAATATGCCGGTACGGTTGACCTTGCCGCGCCACGGGACAGTATTGAGGCACAAGACATCATGGAGCATCATGCCATCATCATCACAGGCACACAGCCCGGTAAATTGGACCGGAAGGAAATGCTGGTTTACACGCTCATTGTCGGCAGGGTGCTTGAAACGTTCATGCCGCCTTGCAAGGTGGAATACACAACCGTTGATGCGGTGTGTGCCGCACGTAAATTCCGCATCCGTACATACCGCATCTTGGAAAAAGGATGGCTCGGAATTTTCGAGAGGGAACATCTTGTCGCAAAAGGCTGTATGCCTTACCAGGGGATGCCGGATCTTTTTCAGGAAGAGATCCTGCCGGTGGCAGGGTGCAGCCTTATACATAAGAAATCGTTACCGGTCTCCCCTTATACGGATGAGGAACTGGTGGATTATATGGACAAGGCCGGACTGGGCACCGTCTCCACCCGCACGAATATTCTCCGTACGCTGTTGGAACGTAAATACATCCGTTATTCGGATAAATATGTCGTCCCGACCCCTAAAGGGCTTTTCCTGTATGAAACGGTACGCGGTATGAAGGTAGCCGACGTCTCCCTCACTTCGGGATGGGAAACAGAACTGGCACGGATAGAACGGGGGGAACTCTCGCAGGAAAAGTTCCTGGACGGTGTGCTGGAAACGGTAAATGAGGTGACTGGCGAGATATTCTGGAACCATCCGGTGGAAAAGCGACCACAGGGAACCACATAAACATATGTCAAAGCCAACAAGACAAGGGAAGTGCAGACAGTCTGTCTGTACTTCTTTTTTATATGTGTAAGATACGTTTTTCCGCTTTTAAGCGGCAAAAGTCTTGGATTGCCTCGTTTTTGCCGCAAGGCGGCCCCCTTTGGGGGCTTGGTTGGCTAAAAGAAAATCATCCTCGCTTCGCTGCGGTATTTTCTTTTGCCAAGCCTTGCGCAAAAAGGCAATCCAAGGGCCGGAGGCCTATAAAATCGGGAAAACATATCCCGATGGGATTATTCATTCTTAAAAATTTAAAGACATGAAACTACAACTTATCGAAAACATCTGCAAGCAAACGGTCTCACTGGTTTTGCTTACGGGAATATGCCTGCTCTACAGCAAGGGGATCATTCCCGTGTATCTGCCCGTCCTGTTCCTTTTGTCGGGAACGCTCATCAGTCTCCTCTTCAGGACATTCACCCTCATTGTAAAAATAATTATTGCCCTGACCGTCATGGGCATGCTTGTATAATCCTTAAAGCGTAAAGACATGAGAACCGCTACATTCACCCCGCCGGCTCCGGTTATGCCGGCTGCATGGCCCGCCACAAACCGTGTGAGACCTGTTAAAAAACGGATTCCCGATACGACGGATGGACCGAAACGTATCGGCTACTATCTGGAGCCGTTGAGAGGCGTAGCCTCAAATCCGGACAGGCAGAGAATCCTGAAGGATTTTTTCAAGGAAACTTATGTATAACATTTTAAATTTTACCATTATGTTTTTTCAAGCAATCAACCAAATGATTACGGCAGGCACAGACCTGAGTATCAACATCAGACGAGTAAACAGCAACCTGACGGTGGCCGTTGTTCCCAGGCGGTCGGGGGTAAAGGACGGGGAGCGCATCGTTCCGCTCATCCTGAACGGCACGCCGGAAGAGCTGGATGCGGGCTTCCTGCAGGCTGTCGGCACGCCTGTACAGAAAGCGCAGGGCATCCTTACCAACCTGGAAACGTTCGAGAAGCAGGCGGAACAGGCTGTCTCACAAAGCAAAGCCGCCAGGTCTGCTGCGGAAAAAGAGTCCAAAGAGGTCCGCGAGAAACGGGAAAAGATGGAAAAACTGCTTAAGAAGGCGGAGGATGCCATGACCGGCAAACGCTATTCCGAAGCGTTGACATGGCTCAAACAGGCAAAGGTGCTGGCACTTCCGGACAAGCAGAAGGAAATCGACGAAAAAATGGCGGAAGTACAGAAAAAGGCATCGGAGGGAAGCCTGTTCGGCATGGAACAACCGCCAATGTCCAAGCCGCAGCCGGCTCCACAACAGACGGCATCGCAACCGGCGGCAGCCCCGGCACCGCAATACCGGAGCGGAGAGCAAATCCCGATGTTTTTGCCCGAGCAGCCGGCTCCGGTTCCGCAACCCGTTTCACAACCGCAACCGCCCCGGTCAGCTGTACATCCCGGACAGCAAACGCCATTTACCGGACAGCCGCAAACACAATCCGTACAATATACTATTTCCGTACCACAAGCGCAACCGGTTCCGCAACAGGCAGTTCCACAACCGCAAGGAATCCAGTTTCATCAACCGGTACAGATGCAACAGGCACGGATAGACGAAAAGCAATGGATGCAACCGGCTCCGCCACAGCCACGGTATGCACCGGTACAGGAGGCCGCAAGAACTTATGAGGAGCGTGAATACTTCCGGCAACCGCAAGAGGCTGCAATGTACAACTTCGACAAGGACTGCGAGGACGACCGGGAAATGCTCAGGGAAGACCCGTATGCGGAATATCCGGATTTTCCGAAGGAATGCCGCATGACGGACATGGCACAAATGGACATGGTATATTGTTAAACTTTATAAAAGAAGAGAAATTATGGCACTTGAAATCAAAGGATTGCAGAGAATTTTCAAATTCAGGAAGGACTCTAAAGAACTGGTATTGAGCGACCCGGACAGCAGCCTGTCCGTAAACGAGGTGATGGACTTCTACTCCATGACCTATCCCGAACTGACAACGGCGACCGTCCACGGACCGGAATGGGAGGAAGACAAGGCGGTCTACCGCTTCAAGACAACTATCGGAGTGAAAGGATAAGCGTATGGATAAGAGAAAGAAAAAGGAGGACAAACCATGCAGACAGCTCTCAGAATCAACCAAGGAGAACCTGGCGGGACTCATTATCCGCTCGGCCGACCCGTCAGACATCCGAAGAGGAACATCGGGACAAAAAAGGAGGATACTGCCGCCACCGGGAAGCGTCATGATTTTCTGACAGATAAAATTCCTCCCCTTGCACCGGATTTTTGGCATAAGGACGGATATGACGGTTCCCCGGTCAATCTCACGACACCGGAGAATTTTGACTATCTCTACCAATCGGCATCGAACTATGCCGGACTTATGGGTATAAAGCTCCCTTTCCGATACAGGAAAGGGGGCAGCCCCCGTCTGAAAATCACCGAACTGTACAAGGCGATGGAGGAGAGCGTGCCGGAATGTGTCAATCTGGAAGAGAAAGAAGGAAGGCTCCATTTCTGTCTGTTCCGCCATCACGACTGGCCGGAACCCACATTGTTCTGGATTCCCATCGACTTTACGGAACGGCTTCCCATACCATTGAGGAACATTGTCAGGGAGTTCATCCGGCAATTCGTCCGGCATCACGGAGTCAGCAATGTCACCGAGGCGTTTTGCTATGACTTCGCCATAGAGGAACTGGAAGACTGGGAAAACCGGGATTCCGACGCCTCCCCGAAAGAAATCAGGGCGAACAAGCGGCTGGCGGATTCCTACCAGTCAGGAAAACGGGCGAAAGCGCTCAAACGGATGTCGGGAAAACCGTTCTGCAACTCTCTGGAAGAGGCTGCACGGAATTACCGGACAAAAAAAGGGAAGGAACAAAAACTACTGGAATTGATAAGGGAGGGTATGGCACTGATCACCCCGGAAAGCCCGAACCTCACAGATTACCTGTACGATTGGGCGTATGAGGAGGAGCGTGATTTTTACCCGGTGGGAATGGAAAGCCAGGTCATGCTGGTCTACTCTACCCGTGACACGCTGGCTGAATGCATGGAAGGATTTATGAATTCGGATTATCAGGAGACTTATGCCCTTACCCCGGTCACATACAGGTTCCTGACACCGGAAACGGACTGTCTCTTCCAAATGGGCGACTACCCGGAAAAGCTTTCAAAATGGCTGGCACGTTTTACAAAACATATAGCTGACAACTTCTAAAATGAACGATATGAATGAACTGACCAATAAATTACAACAGGTGATGGTGCCCAAGGCGGCACTGATCGCGTATGAATACCGTGAGAACCGCTATGGGAACGGAATGCATTACCTCGAACTGCATCCCATCAATGACAGGGGCAGGATGGAGGCTGCCATGCCTGTCACCTATGAGTTCATGGACTCCCTGGTGGAATCCTATACGGATGACAGGCGGAACGTGCCGCACGGGAAAATCCCCGCCAACATGCTGTGGTGTGATACCCGTAAGGGGCACGAGAGGTATATCTGGTACAATCCTCCGGGAAAACGGCAGATGTTCTTTGCCGGAAGCCTGAATATTCCTGACGGGATATTCCATGTGCCCGGCGTGATCTACAAGGTTTCCGGTGGCAGGCTGGACATTTTCTCCTACAAGGGGGAAAAACCGGTGGAAAACAGCCCGCTTTTCCTCGCCCCTTTCTTCAATGTCACGGGCAGCAGTGTCTGTCTGGGAAACGCCGCGTTGACTCCCCCGGAAGACATGACTTTCTCAAAACTCCTCGAGTATTGGGAAAAACGTTTCTGGCTCAGCGAATTCTCCCATCTGGGAGGAAACAGGAACCCGACCGGAAGCAACCTGGTCTCGGTAACGGAAAAGGCACGCGCCAATCCGTTTGACGAGAACGAACTGAACCCCATGAACAAACAACTTAAAGACTTACTGGCATGAAAAAGATTCATTATACAGACAGATACCTGCTCAATCCCTACCATCCCGTGACCGTCTTCGTAATCGGTGCGGGCGGAACAGGCTCACAGGTGGCCACCGGCCTGGCGCGGATAAGCGTGGCATTACAGGCGCTAGGACATCCGGGACTGCACGTGACGGTCTTCGACCCCGATACCGTCACGGAAGCGAACATCGGACGCCAGCTGTTCAGCGGATCGGAACTCGGATTGAACAAGGCTGCGGCACTTGTGACCCGCATCAACCGTTTTTTCGGCTTCTCGTGGGAGGCAAAAGGGCAGCGTTATCCGCTGAAAGCCTCCGCAGACCGAGAAGAGCCCGCCCTGGCGAACATCATCGTCACCTGCACCGACAACATCCGCTCCCGGATGAACCTCTGGCGGTTCCTGAAGAAACACCGGGAACACACTTCCAACAACGAGCGGTCGCCCATATATTGGATGGACTTCGGCAATGCCCGGACCACCGGACAGGTCCTGATAGGGAACATCCGTGGCAAGATTCTCCAGCCCGTCTCCAACGAATACCTGCCCGTTCCCCGCATGAATGTCATTACCGAAGAAGTACGCTACTCCACCATCAAGGAAAAGGATTCGGGGCCGAGCTGCTCGCTGGCGGAAGCCTTGCAGAAGCAGGACCTTTTCATCAATTCCATACTGGCACAAACCGGCTGCGACATCCTGTGGCGTATGCTCAGGGAAGGAAGGACATTCTACCGGGGAGCCTATCTCAATCTCGACACACTACGGATAAATCCCATTCCGGTATAGACAATAATCGTCAGTTTTCTTTTATGCATGGTAAGGATGCATAAAAGAAAACTGACGATTCCTGATTGTTCCCGCCGTGCGGTTCAGCCTTTCAGCCGCACGGCACTTGCCACTCCCTTTTCCGTCATGACCAGCTCGTACCGGTCCAGCCTTTCATAGAGTTTGCCCAATGTCTTGCATCCATATCTCCTGACCTTGAATTTGGGCATCATTTTTTTTAATGCGCCGCCGATCAGTGAAAGGGAAACCTCCCCTTTGCCGTCAGCCACCTGCCGGAAAGCCTTGTCGAAATACTCCATGTCCCTTTGGATAAAAAATTCGGGAGTATTGTCCGGAACCTTGTTTTCCCTCCGGTCGGCATACAGAAACACGGAACAAGACCGTACCAATGATACGGGAGTCTTACCCTCCCCATATCCCAGCACCTTCAATCCGGCTTCCCGTATCCGTTGGGCAAGCAGGCTGTAGTCACCGTCACTGGCTACCAGACAGAAACAGTCTGCCCGACCGTCACGAAGAATGTCCATCGCGTCTATGACCAGTGCAATATCGGTCGTGTTCTTTCCGGGAGTATAGGAGGAAGCTTGTACGAGCCTGAATCCATGCTCCCGGGCAGTTCCCTTCCATACGGAAAGCGCTTTTCTCGTCCAATCTCCATAAATTCGTCTCACAACGGCATCCCCATAACGGGAAACAAACCCCATTATATCCTCCATCTTCTCAAAGGAAGCGTTATCCCCGTCAATAAGGACTGCGACGGCATATCTTGAATTGGTATTTGTCTTCATAACAACTATTTATGAAACAAAGTTAGCATAACTTCCGCATATTGATACTCCCACGCTCATTTTTTCTTTCCACGTTTCAGCAAGAATTCCTGTATTTCCGAGCTTCTGTAGAAGTTCTTTCCGTTATCGTCCGTCTGGTAATAGCGGATCAGCCCTTTTTCCCGATAGCGGGCGACTGTCCGCAACGACACGTTGAGCAGCCTGGCTATGTCATAATTGTCCAACAGCTCGTCCCCGTTCATGAAATCCTTCACACGCCCCATCCTGTCCAGTTTCTTTTCTATGCGGTCAAAACCTTCCACTATGGTCATTATCATTTTCTCAAGCACTTCATTGTCTATATACATCATGGCGTATCTCTCCTCTCTTTTAAAGGTTATTACTGAAATACCCTTTCTTGTGCGCACTTTCAAGAGTATATACTATCTTTAGTGAAAAATCTATGCCGGAGTGCCGGTATTAACTTAGTCATATATTACATTCTGTTAAGAATCAAGTGAATGACATTGCGTGATTTTTATCAGTGGATGGTAAGTGTAAAATTTTGAAGTGTAAAATTGTAAAGTCCGTAATGTAAATTTTACAAGTTACAGATCCCCCCGCCTATATTCTTAAAATCGGATAAATTGATGACGCTTACACACAAGATATTTAACATATATGGTTGATAATATTTATTTCAGAGCATTTTTCTGAAGTTAGACTCTGCTGGAAAAGCCACTCTACTTTGACCCTTTTGGCTAAACAGAATTTACCCACCTTGGCCATAATATGATTGACCCTTTAAAGTCCTGGTGATAGGAGTTATTTTATTTTACCCTTTTAATTCTCTAGTTTTTCTTAGATCTTAACTTGCGCATACTTTCACCGTACAACTCTATGGTGTGGGCCGTATGAATGATTCGGTCAAGGATGGCGTCGGCTATTGTCGGATCACCAACCATGTCATACCAGTTGGACGATGGGTACTGCGAGGTTATGATAGTGGATTTCCTTTCATGCCTGTCCTCAATAATTTCGAGCAGGATGGGACGTTCCTTGGCATCAAGAGGTACAAGGTCATCAAGGATGAGCAGCTGACAACGCTCAATCTTCTTGAGCTCAGTCTCAAGTGTACCTTTGACTTTGGCAACCTTCAGTACGCCAGGTAGTTTTGGTGCATTGGCATAGAAAGTACGGAATCCTCCTTTTGCATGCCTCGTGGCCAAGGGCACATGCCAGATAGCTTTTTTCCGTACCTGAAAAGCCGGTAATGAAGAGGTTCTGTCCCTTATGTACAAAGTCAAGGGTGGCGAGGCGTTCCATCTGATTGCGCTCCAGACCCCGGTTTGTGGCATAGTCAATCTGTTCGAGATAAGCCTTGTATCGGAACGCCGCATTCTTGGTAAGCCGCGCTATGGCAGCTTGGACACGGTAATCCCATTCGCGTGCAAGGAGCATGGAAAGGAATGTGTCCGCATCATGGACTGCGGGGTGGTACTGGCAAGAAAGCCTCCGCCATGGCATGTAATTTCATGCGGCCCATCAAATCCAGTGATATGGTGTTCTGGTCCTGTTGTCCCGTTACGGGAGCTGTCTTATTGTTTATTTCCATATTTTTGAGCTTTATTGTTCCTGTTTGTCTTTTCTGTAATAGTCACGTCCACGTATATTCTTGTGGGTCAATGGTATCGGGGATGTCATATCAGGCTGTATCCTCCTGTCCTCATCGGGAAGGAAATCCGCGTCTTCTCCCAGTTCAAGCACTTCGCGTAAGGCCTGATATCCGTATTGTAGCCTTTGGTCTGCTCAGGCGCAGGCAGCGACCAGACGGTCACGGCCATATTTTTCTCCAGCGTCAGTATGCCCCGACAGGATCTGAATGCTTTTGGAGGATATTGCATGACATGCTCCACTTCCCGAAGATAATTCAATACGATATTGTCTATTTCCGAAGCGCGCCGGAAGAGTTCCTCCAGATCCTTGTCATAAGAGTCATAGTGTTCCAGCAGGTTGTGTTCCTTTTTCCAGGAATAGGTGTAGGGTATGTCACAGCGGCCGTGAGTGGCGACAAGGCTCATGCCACAGTAGATTTTCACCGTATCGGCATCATAGAAAATCGTCACACGCTTTCCTACATATTCCTTGGGGACACTGTAATGGTGTCTGAGCAACGAAACATAAGAATTCTTACCCACGGTCATGAGTTTTCTCTCTTTCACCATGTAACGTTTCTAGGGAAGCGGACGGAGATAGTCCTTCTCGCCACGCAGGAACATCTCCTTACGTGACATCTCCCGACCGACCATCACCTTTTCATTGAAATCAAGCAGGAAAATGCGGATGGTGGTATTGAGTCCGTCCAGGCTGGAGAATGTCATCTCCTCTATGTCAAGGTAAACGGAACGGTAGAGAAGTTTCACGGTATTCTCAACCAAGCCCTTGTCTTTGGGGTGGCGTACACGGGCAGGATAGACCGCGCAGCCGTAATGCTCGGCAAAGGCGGCGAAATCATCGTTGATGACCGGCTCGTTATAGTCGCTCCGTGTGACAGCCGCCTTTTGATTGTCGGGAACGATGTCCGCCGGGACACCCTCAAAATATTGCATGGCGTTCTCACATCCCCTTATCAGATCTTCCTTGCGCTGTGACCATACGGCTTCACAATAGGTATAATGACTGAACGGCAGGACAGCGACAAAGACCTCGGCCTTCTTTGTCTCGCTTGTCATCTCATCGACAACCTCAAGCCTGTCACCGGCAAAATCAACATACATCTGGTCTGCGGCATAGTGCTCGACATGACCGACGACCTTGATGTGAAACTTGTACTGGCAGACTGCCCGCTTGAAGGAAGACAGCTGAAGACCGTCAAGATATTCAGCATGATACTCCTTAAACAGCTTTCTGACACTCATCCCTTTGCGTGTCAGGCGAGATACATATCTACATATCCGGGAAGCAAAGCCTCCAACTCAATCCTTTTGGAAGAAAGTTCCCGATGTCGGGATTCCGCACCGCCAAACATCTCATGCAACTGCTCCTCGGAGAGGGAGAGAAGCTGTTCGATGCTTTTCCCACTTGAAAGGAACAGACAGACATACTTGCGAACTGTGTTACGGGAAGTATGGAACGTGGCTGCCGTTTCCTTGATACCCATCCCAGCCGCATAACATCTTAAAATGTTCTTGATTCTTTTATTCATTTATATAGATTTTATTATTACCCCTTGCACCAGGACTCGAGTTTTCAAATCTACACAAAAAAAATCTCTAACGACACTTGTACTAAGTGGTTAATGTTATTTTGGTCAAAAGGGTCAAAGTAGAGTGGCTTTTCCAGTTCTAACTGCTTTAACTTTAAAAATAAATAATTGATAATCTGCGTATTCTTGTGTATAATCAGATTTTTTGAAACTATGCATAAGGAAATAATTTGCAATTTTTGATTACATGAAAAAAAATGAATTTTTGCCCGATTTTTTCCAGTTTGGCAATCTGAATCATCAGACAAGCTATTATATATCGAAAAAACTTGATTGCAAACTTTTACGACAATAAATTTTAGACATTGATTTTATTGGCAAATTCCGGTCGGATTTTTTGGTCGGCTGTCGGCAAATGGCAAGAAAAACGACATGGTTTGCGGATTTCGGTAATAGCTCAAATTTCATTTTGATTTTTTCTGGGCAACAAGTAGTATTGAGTATATGGAATCTATTTATAAACTTTAAAATCATGATTTTATGGAAAGATTAGTAAAAAGAAAAAATGGAGCTTCAAAGGGTAATGCCTAGCTTAAACCAAGAAAGCGTAAAGAGCAGGATGAAGTTATTTACGCTCTTACAGATGTTAAAGAAACGGTAGTAACTGAAAACTTCTACCAACCAATTCCCCTTAGTATTCTGAAACATTACTTACCAAGTGTAATGGCAGTAGAATAAAAGGTTTCACTCATAGCGTTTTAGAACTAAAAGCCTGTCTGCAATTATTTTGCGGATGGGCTTTTCTTTTTTTATTTTGTTAGTCTATATGCTATTTAGAATTGCTAACTTTGTAGTATCAAATAAAAAACAAGCATTATGGTATTAAAAACAGAACAACTATTAACTTTGAAGCAGTTACCAAATATTGGCGATACAAAGGTCTTTTCAATGGCAAATTATGCTATTGATATGTCCATTGACGGGATAAAAGATTACAAATTGCTGCATTATCAAGAAGATAATTAAAGGAGTTAAGAAAGAGTATCAGAAAGGTTTTGATTTTGATGATATAAAAACTGCATCAAATGTTGCTACTTCTATTATTGAAGAGAACGGACAAATCATATTTACCTATCGGCAACAGACCGACAGTATAAGCAGGAACTTTAGTTCCCGTCCCTTGCTGCTGATTGCTGTAGATAGTAAAAAGGAGCACGACGGCCAAGTAGTTCTCAGAGCAGAAACCGATTAACAGTAAACCCAAACAGTCAGAGGGAGTACTTCAATTTTTGAAGTGCCCCCTTTTGATCATTTTCAACCAGACACAGAATGATTAGAAATATACATTCAGCATAAGATATACATATGCTTTTTTTTCTTTCCCATTCGGATATTGAAGTTCAAACTGGATTTTGTTCTCTCTCGCCAGCCAACCGATAGCACTCGCCAATTCCATATCGTCCAGTCCGGTGCCTTTTTTGATTTCCTCCAGTTGCCATTTCTTCTGTGCGTCCGTATTTAAAAAACGCCATAAGACTCCTGCGTTCTCGCCAATGATGTGTTTATCCATGTTATACTATAGTTAAAAAATCATCTGATATAAGATTTTCGTTACAATTTATTTTTTAATTGGTTTCAAATTTAAAGATATATTCAAAATAAAAAAATAAATACAGAGAAAATGACTAAAAATACTAACTTATATCACAACAATTAACATCGGAACAAAAAAATCGTTCTGCTCCATCAGTCTGTAAGGACTATGCTTTGCTTGTCAAACAGCGGAGCTTCCTGTCCGATTTCGACAAAGATGGCTTTGTCGGGATGGCTCTCGTGGATTTCAAAATAACGCATGCCGCTGTTTCCGATGCCCCAACCGCCACAGGTAGAAGGTGTCGGTTCCTGTTCCGACTCCTTTAAAAAGCTTTCAGCATACGGGCCGCTCAGTTCCAGTACATAACGCTGTACACCTTTTCTGCCGGCATTTATTTCTCGAAATGCACAGGTTGTTGCCGTGTCCCATCCGGAAAACTTCTTCAACAAGGAAAGAAGGTCATTGATATTTTGAGAAGGCAACGGGAACACCTTCATTTTTATCTGAAATGATGCTTCCTTGCTGTAACTGCCATCTACTATACCGGCTTCACCCCAGGCATTCACGGTCATGTGAATGATCTCGTTGCGCTGTGCCCAGAATTTCATTCCGTTACTTTCCACAATCTTTCACTGGAAGCCTTCGTTAGGTACTCTGGATGGGGAGGAGGAAAAATCAGGAAGCGGTTTGCTTAAACTACATCCTAACAACATTAGAACCAAAATATTGAATATAAGGATATTTTTCTGCTTCATTTTCTTTTTTTATCAATGGCTTCTTCTAGGCAGTCCAGAAGCTGGAACAAGCCGCTAATCGTAATGTTTTTTTAGGGGGCATAAATAAAAATAAAAAGCGATGGGTTGTTGTAATTGCTGATTTAACTGCAAATATAGCAAAAGATTTATGAGAATAAGCAGGCTGACGACCTAAAACTCATAATTTTGAGTGGAAAAAACGGAAAATATCGGTTCTATTTCTGATTGATGCCGAACTTTTTGCTTTCTTTGCAGAAGAAATCAAATACATAAAAAAACGAAACGATAGAGACATACTTTTAATCTGTTTGATACTTACAAAATCCAACATGTGTTATGTCACTGTCGTCTATTTTAAACTTATTTCCATCATGAATAACACCTCCGCCTCATTGCTTCAGCCAAGACCGAACTCCCGTTTGGCTTCGTTGGACATCCTGCGTGGCTTCGACCTGTTCCTGCTGGTCTTTTTCCAACCGGTTCTCGTGGATTTGGGACGGCATTTGAATCTGTCCTGGATACCCCCGGTTTTGTATCAGTTCGACCATGCTGAATGGTTCGGTTTCCGTTTCTGGGATCTGGTGATGCCTCTCTTTCTTTTCATGACCGGTACATCCATGCCTTTTTCGTTGGCCAGATACTGTGAACAGTCCGACAAGCGGTCCGCCCACAGAAAAATCTTCCGCCGATTTCTTATCCTGTTCCTGCTCGGCATGGTGGTACAGGGTAACCTTTTGGGGCTGAATCCGAACCGGATTTATTTTTATGTAAACACGCTTCAGGCCATTGCCGCCGGTTATCTGACAGCTGCACTTCTGTTACTGCATACCCGGCTAAAGATACAGTTTTGGGCCACAGCAGCCTTGCTTGTTATCTATTGGATTCCGATGACATTTGCCGGGGATTTTACACCCGAAGGAAATTTTGCCCATAAGGTCGATCAACTGATTATGGGGCGTTTCTGCGGAGACCCCACTTACACCTGGATCTGGAGCAGTCTGACCTTTGGAGTGACGGTGATGCTGGGCACCTTTGCCGGGCGGCTGATGAAAAACGGCAAAGACAACCGTTTGAAGGTCTGCAGGCAGCTGTTGCTTATCGGTGTGGCTCTGGTATTGGGTGGATGGTTGTGGAGTTTCCAAATGCCTGTGATGAAACGTGTATGGTCGTGCAGCATGACTTTGCTTTCTGGTGGCTACTGTTTTCTGCTGATGGGACTGTTCTACTACTGGATAGACTGCAAGAGGCATGTCCGTGGCATGGAATGGTTAAAATTTTACGGCATGAACTCCATTACCGCCTATATGTTGGGCGAAACGGTCAACTTCCGTTGCATTGTCCATTCCGTGAGCTACGGATTCGAACGTTATCTGGGAGAATACTATTCCGTTTGGCTTACCTTCGGCAATTTTCTGATTCTCTTTCTCATTCTGCGTTGGATGTACCATCGGCAGATTTTTCTGAAGATCTGACGGCAAGGCTTCAGACCCTTGTCTATAAAACGGCTTTTCAAAATCAACAATATACTCATATTAAAAATACAATAGACATGAAACCTAACTTGTTTTTGCTGGGGGCCGGACTGACCTGTCTGTCGCTCGGTGCGCATGCTGAGAAGAACCCCCGTCCGAACATCATCTACATCATGTGTGATGACATGGGCTACGGTGACCTGGGCTGCTACGGTCAGCCTTATATTCAAACGCCCCACCTGGACAACATGGCCCGGGAAGGAATGCGCTTTACTCAGGCATATGCCGGCAGTCCGGTGAGTGCCCCGTCCCGGGCGGCGTTCATGACCGGACAGCATACCGGGCACTGTGAGGTGCGTGGCAATAAGGAATACTGGCGTGACGTGCCGATGGTGAAGTACGGTTCCAACGAGGACTACAGCGTGGTAGGTCAGCATCCCTATGCCCCCGGCCACGTCATCCTGCCCGAGATTCTGAAAGACCATGGTTATACAACGGGGATGTTCGGCAAATGGGCAGGCGGCTATGAAGGGTCTGTATCCACACCGGACAAGCGTGGCATCGATGAATTCTACGGTTTTATCTGCCAGTTTCAGGCTCACCTGTATTACCCCAACTTCCTGAACCGGTTCAGCCGTTCACAGGGTGATACGGCTGTCGTGCGTGAAGTGCTGGAGGAGAATATCAAATATCCGATGTTCGGCAAAGACTATCTGAAACGTCCGCAATACTCAGCGGAACTGATTCATCGGGCAGCCTTGAAGTGGCTGGACAGCCAGGACGGGAAGCAGCCGTTCTTCGGTATCTTTACCTATACCCTGCCGCATGCCGAACTGGCTCAGCCCGAGGATTCCATTCTGCTGAAATACAAACAGAAGTTCTTCCAAGACAAGACCTGGGGCGGTGACGAAGGGTCACGCTACAATCCGTCCGACCATACCCATGCCCAGTTTGCAGCCATGATTACCCGTTTGGACCTGTATGTAGGAGAAGTGCTGGCAAAGCTGAAAGAGAAAGGCCTGGATGAGAATACCATCGTCGTATTTACCAGCGACAACGGTCCTCACGAAGAAGGGGGTGCTGACCCTCAGTTCTTCGGACGCGACGGCAAGCTGCGCGGCTTGAAACGTCAGTGCCATGAAGGAGGAATCCGTGTCCCGTTCATCGTACGCTGGCCGGGCAAGGTGGCTGCCGGAACGGTAAACGACCATCCGTGTGCATTCTACGACATGATGCCTACGTTCTGCGAACTGGCGGGTGTAAAGAACTATGTGAAGAAATACACCAACAAGAAGAAGGTGGTGGACTATTTTGACGGCATATCCATTGTGCCGACCCTTTTGGGGCAGGAAGGTCAGCAGCAACATGAGTTCCTGTACTGGGAGTTTAACGAGACCGACCAGATTGCCGTGCGTATGGATGACTGGAAACTGGTGGTGAAGAAAGGTAAACCGTTTCTATACAACCTGGCTACAGACCTTCACGAAGATCACGATGTGGCGGCTGAACATCCCGATGTCGTGCAGCGTATGAAGGAAGTCATCTTTGCACAGCATACACCGAATCCGCATTTCTCGGTGACACTGCCGGAGAAATAAGAGTATATATTGGATGACGCTAGAACGGGCTGAAACCGGTTCTGTTGATCAATGTTGAAAGTAAGGAAGAATACATTTGCTGTTTTTTCCTTACTTTTTATATTTATTGGAGAAAGGACTCCTTTTTTAGCAGATGCGTATTACCGAAAGAAGCCTATTATGGCATCCTGCATTTAGTTCCAAAAGAATTAAAATCTGTTGCTGTTTCAAAGTAAGGGATAAGCAATTCAATAAAGTGACAAAAACAAGTAATAAATGAGATATTCAGGGATTTTTTGAACATTCTTAGATGATATACTAAAAAAACCATCCATATAATATGTTGTTTTGTAAGTTTTTGATATATTTGCATCGTTTTATTAAATCTATTTTAATAGAAAGAAATTAATCCTAAACAAATAACAGATACCCGTTTATTAGAATAGAGACAATAAACATAACTGACCTTGTATTAATTTAAATTTAAAACTATGTTAGATCGATTCAAAACTGTAGGCATGCTGTTTGCCTTTTGGGGTGCTTCTACGGGAACGGCATCCGCTTTTACCCCCCCCTATAACACACTGATACACAGTGTTATTACACAACAAGACGGTGTATGTAAAGGTGTAGTAAAGGACAATCAGGGAGAAACTGTCATCGGTGCGTCCGTTGTTGTAAAGGGAAGTACCAATGGTACCATTACAGGTCTTGACGGTGATTTCACCCTTAACAATGTAAAGAGAGGTGATGTTATCCAGATTTCTTACATCGGCTACGTGAGCCAGGAAGTCGTATGGCAGGGAACTCCGCTTAACATCACATTGAAAGAGGATTCCCAGACGTTGGAAGAAGTCGTGGTGGTAGGCTTCGGCTCGCAGAAAAAAGCCAACCTGACAGGTTCGGTTTCGCAGGTCAAGATGGACGATGTGCTGGGCGAACGTCCTGTAACCAATGTCAAGAATGCCCTGCAGGGTTCTATGCCCGGCCTGATGGTAAGTGGTGGTGCATCACCGGGTGAAGCAAAAAGCTTCAACATACGTGGTACAGTATCCATCAACGGTATGAATCCGCTGGTGCTGATTGACAACGTCGAAGGTGATATAGACTTGCTGAATCCGGAAGATATTGAAAGCGTCACCGTACTGAAGGATGCGGCATCGTCTGCCATCTATGGTGCACGTGCAGCTGCCGGTGTTATCCTGATTACCACCAAAAAAGCCAAGAAAGGCGAAAAGTTCAACTTGAACTACAACGCCAATTTTGGTTTCCAGACTTCTATCAACAGTCCCAAACAGGCTTCCCTTGACGAATACCTGAGAGCTTACCAGGCTGCCGGTTTCTCTGAAACTTACTATGCCGGAAACGGATCCGTGAGTAAGTGGCGCGAATACCTGGCCGGATATAAGGAAAATCCTGCTGCTTATCCTACCGTGGGTGACGGTATCTATATCGGTGAAGACGGTGCTCCCTATTACCTGAACGACAAGGATGTGTACAAGGCCTTTCAGGAAACCAGCTTCATGCAGACGCATAATCTGACTGCCAACGGAGGTACTGAAAAACTGCGCTACCGTCTGAGTGCCGGTCTCACCAAAGAAGACGGACCGCTGATTGAATCGAAAGATACCTACATGCGTAAAAACATTTCTTCTTTCATCAGTGCAGACATCACCGACTGGCTGACACAGGAGGCAGATTTCCGTTATACCGTGGCAGACCGCTCAGAACCGATGGGTTCCGGTGACGGTATCTACTGTATGAACCACATCTCGTTCTATCCTTCAGGTATGATGCCCGGTTCGGTCAATACATCGGTAGGCAAAGACTTGCCTCTGATTACTCCTGAAAACCAGATCCGCTATAACAACCCGTATCTGACAGATACCGATAACACGCGTATCTACCTGCGCACCATCCTGCGTCCCATCAAGGGGCTGGAGTTGGTGGGTGAATATACCTACGACCGAAAAAACTGGCAGAAGTCATACTATGCCAAAAAGTGGGAATATACTACAGAGCAGCTGGGTTCCAATAATTCAGTTACTTCAGACTATCTGTTCAAGAGCGAAGACCATGAAGACTATAATGCCCTGAACCTGTATGGTACGTATAACTTCTCAATCAAGGAAGACCATATGTTCAAGGTAATGGCCGGTTTCAACCAGGAACGTAAGCAGAATTCATGGATTTCCGTACAGACGCACGATATGATTGCTCCTTCGGCTCCATCATTCACCAGTGCCACAGGAAAAATCATTCCTCAGAACTCATACAGCGACTACGCTATCCGGGGTGCTTTCTACCGAATCAATTATAACTACAAAGACCGCTACCTGTTCGAGGCCAACGGTCGTTATGATGGTTCTTCCAAGTTTCCTAAGGATGACCGCTTTGGGTTCTTCCCGTCCTTCTCTGTCGGTTGGAACATTGCCCGGGAAGCCTGGATGGAAAAGGCATTGGATTATGTAAGCGACCTGAAACTGCGTGCATCCTGGGGACAGATCGGTAACCAGAATATTGGTAACTACGGCTATTATTCTACCATGCAGCCGGTGGGTAACAGCAACTACTGGCTGAAAGACGGTGAATTCATTACTTACATCAGTACTCCCGGTCTGGTATCCAATTCCTTCACATGGGAAACCGTAGAAACCTTGGATATCGGTTTTGATGCTTCCATGTTCAACAGCCGCCTGCAGGTGACTTTCGACTGGTACCAGCGTACTACCCGTGATATGCTGATAGCCGGTATCCAGCTTCCTGCCGTAGTAGGTACTTCTGCTCCGATGCGGAATGCAGCTGACATGCGTACACGCGGTTGGGAAATTGCCGTAAACTGGCGTGACCAGATTGGCGACTGGAAGTATAACGTAGGCTTCAACCTCTATGATTATAAGTCAAAGATTACCAAATACAGCAACAATGAAGACAAACTCTTGTCTCAGAATTACTACGAAGGAAAGACGTTAGGTGAAATTTGGGGTTATGTAAGCGACGGGTTCTATACCATTGATGACTTTGACGGTCCCGGTACCTGGCAGCTGAAAGACGGGGTTGCTTCGCTTGACGGATATAATCCGCGTCCGGGTGACGAGAAATTTGTGAATCTGAACGATGACCGGGGTACTAACGAAATCAATAGTGGCTTGAATACGGTAGATAGTCCCGGAGACCAGAAGGTAATCGGAAACAGCACTCCGCGCTATAACTTCGGAGTCAATTTAGGAGTAAGCTATAAGGGATTTTCTTTGAGCGCCATCCTGCAGGGTACTGCCAAGCGTGATGTATGGATCGGAGGCATGTCACTCTTCCCCTTCGGCGGCAGTGCAAAAGCCTATTATCCGGTGTTCTACAACCAGACCGACTATTGGGAACCGATGGGCAGCTGCGACGGACAGTACACCGAAAACGACCGCGAATATTGGGTAGCCAAGAACCCCGATGCGTCTCTGTATCGTCTCTACAGCAATATGCAGAACCATGGTTCCAACCAGCGTGCGTCCACCAAGTATCTGCAGAACGGTGCCTACATGCGTCTGAAGAACATCACCCTGGCCTATACCTTCCCCAAGGCACTGATCAGCAAAGTCAGCCTCAGTGCACTGAAGGTATTTGTCAGCGCAGAAAATCTGGCCACCATCAGTTCACTGCCTAAAGGCTACGACCCCGAGAGATTGAGCTGGGGATACCCGTTCTACCGTACTCTTTCATTCGGTCTTAATGTTACACTCTAAAACCTACGATTGAACCATGAAAAAGATTGCAAAATATACAGCCATTGCCGCATTGGCCATAGGCTTTGCGGGATGTAATGACAGCTTTCTCGATAAAGCTCCAACTACCACCATCAGTGAAGTGACGGCTTTCGAATCCTATAAGTCCACCCAGGCCTATATGTGGCCATGCTATGCCATCCTCTACAATACCACCATTGCCACCTCGCCCAATGACCACGGCTATGCGTCGGTATATAATGGTGATCGGAATGCCGGTTATTTCTCCAACCGTACACCGGGAGGATATAATGCCTATGCCTTCCAGACGGTAGCTCCGTCCTCTTCGGGCAACGGCTGGGATTTCGGCTGGATCTATCACATCAACATCATGCTGAAGGGACTGGAAACCTCTTCCATGCCTACTGCCGAGAAAGAACACTGGCAAGCGGTGGGATATTTCTTCCACGCTTTCTGGTATATGGAGTTGATCAACCGCTTCGGTGATGTGCCTTGGATTGATAAGGTGCTCGACCCCGACACCGATGAGCCTTACGGTCCGCGTACTCCGCGTGATGAAGTGGCCAACAACATCCTGACCCGTTTGAAATGGGCGGAAGAGCACATCGGTAATTTTGAAGAACAAGACGGCAGAAACGCCATCAATCAGGCTTGTGTCCAGATGGCCTTGTCGCGCTTTACCTTGCGTGAAGGTACCTGGCGGAAATATCATGGTCTGAATGATGCAGACAAATACCTCACGGAATGCGTACGGGTATCGAAAGAACTGATAAACAAATATCCGGAACTTTATACCGGTACAGACGGTCAGCCGGCTGCCGGCTATGGCGAACTGTGGACATCGCCCAGTCTGGCCAATGTGCCGGGCGTGATTCTGTACAGAGAGTACAAGACCGACTTCCTGACCTCCATGTTCAATTTCCGCGAACGGAATGACCAGGCAGTCTATCAGCTGTCACAAGATATGGCTGATATGTATCTGACCCAAAACGGTCTGCCCATAGCCAATGCACAGAATACACAGTATAAGGGAGCCAGCAAGGACATCTACGACATCTTTACCGACAGAGACCCGCGTATGTATCATACGGTGACTCCTCCTTACTCTGTCATACAGGGAGGCACCGATAAACCGGCTGAAAACCCAAACTGTAGCTGGGGATATGATACCCGTGACCCCAAATACCGCAAGTTCATCGATATTATGGGGGCGGATGTTACAGTATCTAATCCCGGCAAGGCCGGGCAGATGAAACGTTTGCCCATCAGCAACTGGAATGCAGGTAATCTGATCAAGAAAATGCCTAACCTCAGGGGTGACAACGGACCTTGCAGTACTGCATCGGGCTATTATCTGTGGAAAAACTACAATGGCTGGGAATTGAGCAACAACAATTCAGCCATGTGCGATTCTGACAAGCCTATCTTTAAGGTAGAAGAAGCAATTCTGAACTATGCCGAAGCTGCTTGCGAACTCGGGCAGTTTGACCAGGCTGCAGCCGACATCTCTATCAATCGCCTTCGTAAACGTGCCGGTGTAGCCGACATGGAAGTGGCCAAGATTGACGCCTCGTTCGACCCGAACCGTGATAAGGGCAACAACCCTCACTGGTCCGGTGAAATGCCTGACTATGAAGTAGAACCACTTTTGTGGGAAATCCGCCGTGAGCGCATAGTGGAATTGATGGGTGAAGGTTTCGGCTTCTATGATGTACGCCGGTGGGCCAAAGCACCTTATTTCATCAACCGTCAGGAAAAAGGCATGTGGTGGAGTATGGACGATCCTCTCTATACGGCCAACACCAATGGTATCCTGAATACCGAAACAGGCTTGAAAGATGAAACACTCCGGGAAGGTTACATCTACGTTCAACCCAGTCCAAAAGTGGAAGGGAAGGGATGGATTGACAAATACTACTTGTATTGTGTACCTACCGAACAACTTTTGCTGAACAAAAATCTAACCCAAAACCCGGGATGGCCTACGGTTAATGAATAGCTTATACAGAAGTCGGAGCAACTTGACAGATGGAGTGTTGTTCCGACTTCTGCTTGTTACCCGACTGTTTTTTTTTCTATCACCGTTGCGCAGCATACCTTGAACCCGCATTTCCTGGTGACACTGCCGGGGAATGCACACAGATGCAATAGCCAAGAATTAAAGCCAAAACTTTTTCGGTTTAATTTCAAAAGTCAACAGATATCCAGCTATTAAAAGTATTATAAGATGCAGAATTGTTACCATATGTTTTATATGATTTAAATTATTCGGATAAGTACGGAAATGGATATGTTCAGGCATATTGCAACCCATATCATGATAAACTATTCACATTTAAAATAGATAAAATAAAAGACATAAAGTCGCTATGGATAAAAACAACATTTAATAATGTTGTTCCTACAAGTGGAATATATGTGTTTGCTTGTGCAGGAGATAATCATATATTGTTTGAAATTCATCGATTAGAAAGAGGTGAAAGACTTTGGAAATGTTTTGAAAGTGATTTTGAGCATTATAATGGTTGGGCTATGGTAATTCCAGAGGCTTATTATTATTTGCCAAAATATGAACCTAATTGTTCAGAATGGGAGCCTTATTCGCTATCTGAAATAGATTCTAAACAACTTAAAGTTATCGCATATTCTAGTGGTGATAATATTGGATATATGCTAATAGAAAGAGATTGTGTTATAGAATATTATGGTGAAACTCCTTTAGAAGATATATCCGAAAATGACTTTTTATCTATGAACACTTTTCCAATATATTGAAGAAAAAGCCTGTCCGTATTGGGCAGACTTTTATCTTAAAAGGTCAAACAATTGTATGTTTGTAGGATTTCTTCCTGTCGAAGCCCGAGGTATCGCTTAGTTATTGCAATGGAGCTATGGTTAAACAGTTCCAAGAGTTTAACTAAAGCAAGTTCAGAATTACTGTCATTCATGTTGTACACCTGTCTGCCGAAGGTCTTCCTAAAAGTATGGCAAGAGATGTTCCTAATTTTGACCTTGTACTTCTTCTTAGTATCCTTTAATATCCTGTTTATCGCTTGGATTGTGAAGATTGTACCTTTCTGACTTACCAAAATCGGGGCTTTCACTCTGATAGGTTGGATATGTTCGTAACATTCCTGTATATGCTTCTGTAATTGCGGATTCAGCCTTAGCGTTCTTTTCTTACCTGTCTTTTTCTCGTTTATAGTGTAAATTCGTTAACACCTAATATCTGATTCCACCTCAAAGCGAGAATATCTGATATTCGCAATCCTGTGAAGCAACCAAGTGCTACAAGAAGCGACATCTTGTAGTTTTCATCCTTAGCCAATTTTCGGATAAAGTTCATGGCATCCGACCAAACAAGATAATCGGCTGTTGTGCAAGAATATTTCTGGGTCATAAATGTTCGGTTCTATAGTTAAACAAACAGAAGTGAACATTATCCATGAAGCTCAATTTGTAAATAGTTGATTTTCATAGATATGCTTACTAATGATAAAAGTGTGTAATTACTTAGAGTAGCTGCGTTCACTCAAAACATCGCAACTCATCCAAGAGCAATAGCCTAGATTGAACCCGTACTTATCTTCCAATGTTTCTATGAACTCGCTGAAATCTTCGTACTTTTCAGATTCAATCTTTTCTTCTTCACTCAATCTAATCTTGATTATCTCATCTACGGAACAATCAAGTAAAAGAATGTAGTTAATATCCATAGTAAAACTTTCCTTTAAATGTTTGTTTCAAAGTGGTTGTATATACAGCTCTCTGTTACATATGACGTTTAATGACATCTGATGTCATTTGACGACATCCTTTTGGACATGAATATTCCCTTTCATATTTTCGTATCCGACAAAAAATGAAGTTTATGGAGTTTGTATGTATCGAGGCTAAAACATTCATGGAAATGAATGAGGCCCTGGAAGCCGTTGTAAAAAAAATGTGTGAAACATGCGGAAGTTGCGTATCCGGTATGGACGACTGGATTGACAACCAGGAGGCTTGCATGCTCATGGACGTCTCTCCAAGAAAGATGTTGCAGCTTCGCAGAAGCAGGGCCATCCCTTACAGTTATATAGACCGTAAGGTGTATTACAAGCGTCAGGATATTATCTGTTTTATGGAAAACAACATTCACCGTATAACCCCTTAAAAGCAAGATGTTCCAATCCCTGTTGACCAAAGAAACCCCGGAAATCATTCGTTTTTTCCGGAGCATAGACAGCCTGTCCGAAATGCTGGACAAGCAGGAGGAGAAATTACGTCCGGTTCTGAACGGAGAACGTTACATTACGGATTGTGAGCTTGCCGAACAGTTGAAACTGACACGCAGGACACTGGCAGAGTACAGGATAAACGGCAAACTGCCTTACTACAAGATAGGAGGCAAATTACTATATAAGGAGAAGGACATCCTTGCTTTGTTGGAAAGAAACAGGGTGGAGGCGTTTGATGACCGGTAATGTCCGTTTGGGAAATATCCGGACTTCAAGTGCTTCCTTATACTATACTGTTCAATGTAAGACATATGAACCAAGGAATCTTTTAAAAACAGATTTTCCTTGCCGGATTTTATTGGGGGGATATATCAGGTTGCGAGGCAAAGGTTTTCCACCTTGGAATCAAGCAGTGTTCCGCATTTCTGTTTCTTACCTGCAAAGGTAGCCTTTTGCCCCTGATCGAGCAAGGCGGTCCTTTGGACCGGTTGGCTGAAAAAATCATCCTCGCTTCGCTGCGGTATTTTTTCGCCAAGCCTTGCACAATCAGGGCAAAAGACAAACGGATGCATATAAGAAAAGAAATACCGGCTTTACCAAAGCCGGGCATGTTTAACCATAAAATAAAAAAGACCATGATCCAAACAAAAGACAAGTATTGCAAGGAAACGTTCATCCGCTTGAACTACTGGTATGACCGGATGCACGGGCTTGTCCAGGAAGACATAGAGAAAGCGAACGCAATGGTGGAACACATCGAAAAGACACGTTCCGACCGGTATCCCCGTACAGGTGACAGCCTGTTCTTTATTTCCGGATACGGTGAACGTTCCCGGCCGTTCTTCGTAGATGCCGTGTATGGAGATAACATCGTGCTCCGGAATTTCTCCCGTGTCCCGTTCGTGTCTCAGGATAAAAAGGGCATCAAATGCGATATGCATGGCGGTGAGTGCGTGTTGGTAAAGGCAGGCGATGTAAGGTTCAATACATGGACTACCGGCCGTTTCAAGCATTGGGGGCATTACGGGGCATGTGAAAACGGGGAGGTTTACTACGATGCGAAAATAGCCCTGTGGGAGTGTGGCGCATCTGAACAGCCGGAAAGCCGGGAATGGTTCAAAATCCATATCCGCAAAAACACCCGGCCGGGCGGGGATATGTACACCGGAGAAATATCCTGCAAGGATGAGGATGGACTCAGGCAGTTTGTCGACGACCATGAAGGTTTCATATTCGCAGAAGAGGGTTCTCCGGAAATGGTCATGCTATGTTTCAGGCATTCCGACATGAGGATTTCCCCGGAAGAATGGGAAAAGATGGACTGTCCGGTATCCGTGCGTGAGATATACGGACAGATGCAGGAAGTAAAGATTGTAAAAGACCATAAAACACATCTGACCACATTCTACTATTAACACAGTATCGCCGCATTAAAAATCAACCCGCTTCCTGCCACGTGCGGCAGGAAGGAAACGAGGGTACACCATCAGACTGTCTTTTCAATTCCTCTATTATTATGGAGCCGGTTGTTTTTCCCGCACAGATATTCATTCAGGTCCTTATATCCGGAATATTCATGCGAGAGATCGCATATACGGATTCCGTATTTCTCCTTTAATGCCTGCACCGCATTTTTTCCGGCCGTATCATTGTCCAGACAGCAACAGATGCCATCATATCGTGAAAGGAAAGAAAAAGCTTTCTGTAAGTTACTGACAGAATTCAACACTATATAATCCCCCTCTTCCAAGGATGGAAAAGCCGCCCTGAAAGACAGAAAATCCATAAACCCCTCAAAAATATAGCAAATCCCGCTCTCCGGTGAGCTGATGATACAACTGATGTCCTTGGGAGCGATACAAGCCTTGAAATACCTGTTCCTGATTTTATCCAAACGTTTGGATAAAATCAGTTATCCGAACTAAAATAAAATCCAAACTTCAGAGAATAATTATTTGAAATCCAGCCTATAACCTTTTATGTCGTTTTTGATTTTTTATTATATTTCTTACTGTGAACTATATTCAAATTTTTATGAAAGAACAAGAACTAAGAACTAAAGCACCGATTCTGCTTGAGTACCTCCGAGCCAATGGATACTCGCAATACTACATCGGGCTTTTCCGACTGGGGATTAACTATGTACTTCGTCTCCGTAGCAATCAGCCCGGTATCTCTTACGAAGAGATTTACCGGACTAAGGTTGATGCCGACCCCACCCATCGACCTCTGCTACATTGGCAAAGGCTCTTCAGAATCATCGAACGCTTTGAGAAAACAGGAGTATTGCCGGGATATGGTTACGTAACCATCGGAGGAGACAAGAAGTATGCAACCCTCTCAGATGAGTTCCGCCGTGTTATAGACATCTATCGGCAGGAAGAGCCCAAAACAGGGAAGGAACTCATGACAATCCACCGAGAAGCCAGGTTGGCCACGTCATTCTTTTGTGCGTTGCAGAAACAAGGCGTTTTTGCCTTTAGCGAGGCACGAGACAACCACATTCAGACAGTTCTCTCCGGATACAGCTGCGGTTACAGGAAGATTGTCAGAGTTGTAATCAAACACTGTGCCCCATTCTTTGATGAGGGCGTGTGCGAACGCTTCATCTCCATGTTTCCCATGACCAGAAACAAGCGTCGCAACATCGAGTATCTCACGGAGGAAGAGATAAAGCGTGTTAAAACAGTTCTCGCAAGTCCTGACTCCGGTTTATGCCTTCGGGATAAGGCTGTAGGTCTTCTTGCTTTGTTTACAGGGTTGAGAGGCTGTGACATACTGGGTCTGAAACTAAAAGATATAGACTGGGAGAATGACCTGATTCTAATCAATCAAGAAAAGACCGACGTTCCCTTAAAGCTACCGTTACGACCAGTTGTCGGCAACGCTATCTACGACTATATCTGTCAGGAACGACCAAAGTGTAGCACCGAGGAGGTTTTTGTAAGTAAACGCCCTCTTAATTTGCCTTTACGCGCGGGATCTGCTCGTAATATCGCCGGAAGCATAATGAAAGTTGCGGGTATCAGACAGAATAAGGGAAGCCGCAAAGGTTTTCATATATTCCGGCACCATATCGCCACCTTTCTCCTGAACAAAGAAATCCCCCAACCGGTTATATCGTCAGTAATGGGACATTCATCGCCTTCCTCGTTGAACCCTTATTTGAGCGCAGATTTTCTTCACCTTAAAGAATGTGCGCTTAGCATAGAACCGTTCCCTATAAGAAAGGAGGTGTTCCATGACTGAATTTGTTTCAGGTATCGCTCCATTGATAAGGCAATTTATTGATTTCCGGATAGTGTCGGAACACTGGAACGCATCTTATGAAGTCAACATGCGTCTGTTTGACCGGCACTGCCATCGTCGACATCCGGGCGAGAACATCCTGACTCAGCAAATGGTTGACGAATGGTGCGCCAAACGCAAGACAGAGACAGGGAATTCCTGTCAATCAAGATGCTACGTAATAGTATCTTTCGTAAAACACCTCAGGTCCAGAGGAGTGACGGAGGTAAATCCTCCGCAACTTCCTCGTAGGTCCCATTCAGCGTATGTGCCTCATGACTTTTCAGAATACGAACTCAGAAGATTCTTCGAAGGCTGTGACAATCTGAGCGGTCCTCTGACAAAAGACAATAGAATACGCAATATCTCCGTTCCTGTTTTCTTCCGCCTCTTATACAGCAGCGGACTCAGGACAACCGAGGCTCGGTTATTGCGAAAAGAAGACGTGAACCTTGATACAGGAGTGCTGAATATCAGACTGTCGAAAGGATATGACCAGCATTTTGTTGTCCTCCACGACAGCATGACCCAGCTTATGAGAAAATATGACGAAGCGATATCCCGTATCATGCCTGAGAGAGTTTATTTCTTCCCGTCAAGGACTAATTCTTTCCATGACAGCGAGTGGGTATCTGTTAATTTCCGTAAGATATGGAGAGATGTAAGTTCTTGCTGCGCCGTTCCATATGAACTGAGACATCATTACGCCACTGCAAATATAAATAGTTGGATTAACTGTGGCATGGACATCCATTCCAAACTTTTGTATCTGTCAAAAAGTATGGGGCACAGCGTAATAGAGAGCACGGCATATTACTATTCACTCGTTCCCGGACTCAGCGACATAATAAAGGAGAAGACGCGTCAGTCTTTCGACGACATAGTTCCTGACTTAACCGATACTGACTATGAAGAAGCCGAATAAAGACGCGCTAGCTTTCTCCCGTCATATACATGACTGGCTGACTGTATATTCGTCATCCTTACAGTCGAACAGTACCCATACGGTTAAAAACTATAAGGATGCCATGTCCCTGTATCTGCATTATCTGACACACGTGAAAGGGATCGATGCCAACACATTCACCTTCACTCTTCTTGAACGGTCAGTAATCGAAGAATGGATACTTTGGCTGAAGAATGACCGAAAATGCTCACCTGAGACCTGCAACAACCGTCTGGCATCCATTCGGGCTTTCATAAAATATCTTTCGGAAAGGGATGTCGGTCTTATGTATCTGGCCTACGAAGTCGCTCAGATACCCAGACAGAAAACTCTCCGGAAGAAAGTGAAAGGGTTAAGCAAGAATGCGGTAAAGGCTTTGCTGAAAGTACCGGATACATCGACGGCCACCGGACGCCGTGACCTCACGCTCCTAATCTTCATGTATGCCACTGCTGTCCGAATCGATGAAGCCCTGTCTATGAAGATGGAGCATCTCCATCTTCATACAGCCAAACCTTACGCCACAATAATCGGAAAAGGGAACAAAGTAAGAACACTCTATCTGCTTCCCAAAGCCGTAGCGCATCTGGAAAAATATATCGCAGAGTTCCACTCTATGAAGCCAAATCCGGACTCTTTTGTGTTTTACTCCAGAATGAAAGGCTACCGCAACAAGATGACCCAGACGGCCGTAGCCAAACAGCTTCGTAAATATGCCGCAGTCGCTCATGAAGAAAGTTCGGAGGTTCCGTTAGATTTACATGCTCACCAAATCAGACATGCAAAAGCTTCACATTGGCTTGAAGATGGCATGAATATAGTGCAAATTTCTTTCCTCCTTGGCCATGCTGATGTCAAGACCACTATGGTCTATCTTGACATTACAACTGAACAGGAAGAAAAGGCTCTTGCCACTCTGGAGAACGAAAAAGACAGAGGGATGCCTAAAAAATGGAAGAAAGCACCTCAGTCATTCGTCGAACTCTGCGGTCTACGACCCATAAAATGATAAAATAAAATCCGAACTTATATGTGAAATGAGCAATGTGACAACATCTTACAGAAAGAGTTTGGATTTTATTTTAGTTCGGATAACGTATCTCGTACCCTCCGGAAATATTAGGGAAAGCGATGGCAAAATAATTTTTCCCGTTCCGCTTAAAATGAGCCTCCTTGCATGCTTTTCGGGCCGTTTCCGTATCAATGCACCGTTCCTCCAGATAGGCAAGCAGTATCCGGTTGGCAAGAGGCGTGATTTTCAAGTCCTGAAAGGCGGGATACGCTTTTTCAAAAGGGCAGGAGACAGTAGCCGGCTTCAAAACCGTCCTTTTATCCTCAATACACCGTAACACACGGCTTACATCCTGTGTCCGATAAATCTCCTTGGCTAATGTTATAATATCCCCTCCTTTCCCCAGACCGAAGTCATACCATAGTTCCTTATGGAGGTCTACCTTGAAAGAGGCCTCCTTTTCCGTCCTGAAGGGCGATTTGTACCATACGCTGTTCCCACGCTGTATTACCGGTTCATGTCCGAATCCGGCTAAAAAATCAACAAGCCTGATGTTCTTTGCTTCCTGTATGTTCATGACATCTCATTTTCATGGATTTAGGCAAAGAACCGCTTTATCTCTGAAACATGAAAAGCAATGTCATCAGATGTCGTCAGAAATCATCAGATGGCACAGGGCTTCTTCTATAGATATGATTTATATGAAAAACGGATACTGATAGTATTCTACGGCGTTTTTGTAAATTTACCGTAGAATATTACCTATCATTCGGAAAATAATCGTATTTTTGCGAATGGAAAAAGAACTTCTAAGGTGGATTATATGAATGATATAGTTAATAAAGTTGCGTCTCTCGGAGGGACTATATCCACAACGGATATATCTCACCTGTCGGAATATAAACAGGTGTTGCGGGCTAAAGAACGTGGCGATTTGATAAGATTGCGTCATGGAGTATATGCCGCTCCCGAGGCATTGCTAAACACGATGATAGACGTGGAGAGGATAATACCGAATGGTGTTGTATGCCTATACAATGCCTGGACATATCATCAACTGTCTACGACAGTCCCGCCTGCTTTTTGCATAGCCATTGCCAATAAAAGGAAAGTAGTACTTCCACACGCCCTGCCTATAGAACTTTATTATTGGAAAAAAGAGAACTTGGAGTTTGGGATTATGGATGCGGATATATCGGGATATAAAGTTCATATTACTGATATGGAACGAAGTGTTTGTGACGCGGTGAAGTACCGGAACAAGATTGGTCTGGACGTTTGCGCGGAAGTAATACGTACTTATCTGAAAAAGCCGAACCGTAATCTCGCCCGTTTGCAGGATTACGCCAAGCGCCTAAGAGTGTTTAACACGTTGAAAAATTACCTCGAAATCGCAATAGAATAAGATAATGGGAAAGAAAAACTATGGCAAGTCTGTAAAGACACGCTTGCTCAACCTCATGAATGAGACAGGCTATAAATACATGTATCTTCTGGCAAGGTACTTCAACGAGAGACTGCTTTACAGGGTTTCTGTAAGCCAGTACAAGGACAATTTCTTGTTAAAAGGTGGCTCTTTGCTTTATGCCATGAACGGACTTGAGGCTCGTCCTACGGTTGATGTGGATTTTATGGCGGACAGGATCAGTCGTGACAGGGATTTCCTGGCTCGTGTCTTCCAAGAAATCCTGGGTATCGTATGCGATGAAGATGGGGTATCATTTGACGCGGGAAGTATCAAAATAGAACCGATCACGGTCGAAAAGAAATATCCTGGTACAAGATTCTATTTTACCGCCCATATGGATACCATAGCTTATAATATGTCTGTAGATATTGGCTTTGGCGATGTCGTCATTCCACATCCAACAACAATAGACTTTCCTCTGCTTTTACCGGATATCCCTTCTGTGAATATACAGGCATATTCTTTAGAAACCGTTATTGCCGAGAAGTTCCATACGATGATAGACCGTGATGTTCTCAACAGTCGCATGAAAGATTTCTTTGACTGTTATCAGCTCCTGACGAAGAGAAGTTTGAATGACAACGCTTTGTATGACGCTATTGAAGCGACGTTTGACAATCGAGGGCTTGCATACAACCCCGATTTGCAACTGTTTACGGATAGTTTTGTTACAGACGAGGCACGCATAAGCCGTTGGAAGGCTTTTCTTAGAAAAATTCAATGGAAAGAGGCACTTGATTTCGATACTGTGATGAAGGCAATAAGAGACAGGCTACAGCCTATGGCTGAAAGATACTGGATGAAACTCTCAAAATAGAATTGAATAAGATTTAGACAGGCTCTTAGCCATCTTTTAGGAACATTATCAGGTTTGAGCAAAAAATATTTCATAAAAATCCTATTGACATTTGCGGAAATCGAACTTTTTATCTACCTTTACATTGTCAAAGAGATGACGATTGCAAAGACAATTACGAAAAGCGATGAATTTAGTGTGATGCTAATTCAATGGCTTTCATAAAAGATAAAGTAATAAGTGTACAGTCACTCAAGGAGTTAGAATAAACCGAAGCAAAAGGTTCGATTCCTGGTGGCACCACCAAAGTAAGTTTTTCACTTTAAAGCAGTTACAGTAAAATGTAACTGCTTTTTTTATGCTTTAAGCCCTCGTTTACAGGGCAGTAGACAAATAGTAGAGATGAAGACTTACCCGATAATTATGGGGAAAGGTTGTCCAAGGATCCTTGTCCGGTTTCAAAAAGCTGTATTTTTCCCTACCATAGTATCTGGAATCTTGATACAAGTTCTGCCGGATCCTGCACCAAGTTCTGTGAAATCTTGTGCCAAGTTCTGCTTCACGCTCTCACTATTTCAGTCAAAAGATTCAATATTTACTTTCAGAAATAGTGAAGAAAAAATATAGAAAAAGACCTAACATCCAAAGTCTTTATGACTTTGAGCAACCTATAAAACACGACAAGGTATAAAAAGACACAATACAAACATTGCATATTGTACTATCAGAAACCTATTTGAGACATCGCCCAAAGTTCATTGACAGAAACACTCTTTTCATAACTAAAATGCGCATAATTCAGCATGATACGCGTTTTCGGCGTTATATAATAAGCGCCTCCCACTGTATAAATCATTTCTGAATCAGAAACTGCCGTATCAGCTTCATAGCGTTCCAATTTTGCCACAACCGCCAATCGGGAGGGAATGGCAAACCAATATCCTAAAGCATAAAAAACTCTGCGGTTGATACTACCATCTTTTCCCCACAAATATTCCCCCCCCCTGCAAGTCAACCGATGGGTCTGATAACAGGTACTCAGCGCCATGCGGTTACGTTTCATATTTGTATTATAAATGGTTTCTTCCCCCGTTTCATCATTTACCACCGTATAATCATCATTCAATTTTCCGATATAGGCAGACGCACCCATCTTCAATCCTTTGACAGGCTGCACAGTGAACCATGCGGCAAAATCCTTTGCATCATTATGATCTTTCATGCTGAGTCCGGAACCATTGTATACACCTACCCGATATTCCAGAAAATAATCGTCGACAGAGGTCTTGAACAACTCACCACCCACCTGCAAACCCATATCACGGCCACCCTGGTTCCCACATACATCTCCACTGAAACCTGCCAGACGCTCAATGACACGACTGAAGTTTACCGTTTCATAAACCGAAGATGACATCTGGTTCTCTAATGTAAAACAGGTCTTCATCCGACCTATCTTGACCTGAAAAAAAGAATACGGTTTGTAACAAGCATAGAGTTCCAGCAGCTGTGAAGTAAACAGTTCATACTGAACCATCCACGACAGTTTATCCGTGATATCTCCCGAAAGGATCAGCATCCCCAGCCTTCCAAAAAACTGATTGTCCGCCTGACTCACATCCAAGTCTTTCCTGTCCGTATAGCTATAACCGAACTGACCGTAGGCAGTCAGCTTCACATGTTTACTCAAAAAGCCGTTCACTTGCCCCAATACGGATGAATCTTCCTTTTTCCCTTGTGAATACCCCTGAGGTAAAACCAAGAACAACATCCAAATAACAAATAATAAACGTGTGTTTTTCATGATCTATTTCTCATTACCAATGTATAACTACGTTCTAAAAGCTAACAAGCCGCCAAGCTATTCAAAAAGTTTAATTATCACTTATTATCCGTACACTTTATCCATATTTCCACTTATCTTTTATACAAGATGAATATTCACTCATTTTTATCCATCCGAAGAGTCATAAAAAGGCCGGTTGCCCCATTACATGAAGCAACCAGCCCTCCATTATCCTGTCACCAAGTTAATTATCAGAACTTATAAGCTGCTTTACGCAATTCTTTCACTGAACCGAATGGTTTATTGGGCTTCAGGTAACGCCCCATGAACTTATAAATGTCCAGACGAATCTTGCTTGACTCATAAGTATCTAACCGATCAAAACTATGCGCACCGGGAGCACGCTCAAATATCTTATATTCAAATTTTTTGCCTTCTGCTTTCAAGGCACGGATCATTGATTCCACCTCGACTACATTCACATCATCATCACTGGTATTAGTATAGATAAGTAACGGATCTTTCAACTTCTCCGCATGCCACACAGGAGAGCGCCGTTTGTATTCCGCAATATTGTCCTTGGCAGTCTGCCCGATATGATTCTTGGCCGAGAAGATTTTGCGATAACTGTCGCTGGCATATCCCATACGCATGATTACATCCGAAACCGGAACGCCTGCAAAACCACATTTATATTGTCCCGGATAATTGAAAAGGTTCATCAGTGTAATCATACCACCATGACTCCATCCCATGATACCCACACGACTACCATCCACAATATCGAAATTATCCACCATATAGTTACGGCTGATGTACACGTCTTCGTTTTCCAATCCACCATAATCTATATTATTGTATGTTCCCGCTCCGTATCCGGTGCTTCCCCGGTAGTCCGCTGCCACCACGATGTATTCCTGCGCTATCAGCTCACGGATGATATGGGCATAATAGGTGTCCATATCGGCATGTACCCCACTGTGAGGAAATACGATCAACGGATATTTCTTGTTTTCCTTCACACTTTTGGGAATAAAAATGTATGCTCTGAATTTAAGTTCGTTACCAGCACTCATCGAAGTGGGATTGGACTCCTTCCAACGCGGTGGTCCACATAATATCACCTTATCTACATGGGCAATATCACCCACTTTCTCGTACCACAGGACATCATCAATCTTTTTCATTAACTGGTCAAACTGATGAACAGACAACTGCGCCCGTACTATTCCCGGCATAGTCCATAAGCAACACACAAATACCACAAATATTACTATTCTGTTTTTCATACGTATATATTTAAATAATGATTAATAGCATGTTAATTCTTGGGATATCCCGGATTCTGTTCCATCTCAGGACTAAAGATAAACTGGTCTTCAGGTATCGGCAGCACACACTTGTAAAAATCCCAATCCACCTCTTCGTCCACACTGGGAAGATGATATCCTCCTTTACGGACAATAGTCTTGCCATTGCGCAGCAAATCAAAGAAACGATGTCCTTCACCTACCAGCTCCTTACTTCGCTCATCCAACACACGGTCCAAGGTATAGTCAGCCATTGTCACTTCGTTATCGGGATTGCCCCGCTTCACAATCTCATTCAAATAACCAAGTCCCTGAACCGCAGCATCACCGCCCAACTTGCAACCAGCCTCAGCGGCAATAAGGTACACCTCGGACAGACGAAGTACCACATTGTTACATTCCAGCGGTGCAGTCTTCAGGTCCGTCCCTCTCAGTTTGTACAACCACCATACCGTTTTCCCCGCATATTTATTCTCCTCCAGCAACTGCCCGCGCACATCTCCGGGATCAGCCAGCATTTGCTCCGCATATTTCTGAGTGACAAACCCCTTCTGATAGCCATACCAATTCAATAAATATCCCCATGAATCCCGTCCTGGAGTATCATCCACACTATTGGCTATCTCAAAAAACGATTCTGAACCAAACTTGGCTTCTACCGACCAGGCAGCCACATATTTCTCATGCGGATAAAGTGCATAACTTCCCGATGTATCCGCATCCTTAATCAGTTGGTCCGCCAAATCAAATGCTTTCCGGTTATCGTCATGATACAAGTAGATACGAGCCAGCAATGCACGAGCCGCATACTTATTCATACGTCCGTTATTTTTCTCTTCGGACATCAATGTAACCGCCTCTTCCAACGTTTCTATAATAAAATCATAAGCCTGAGCAACAGTAGAACGGGGAGGATTCTCATAGGTTCCCACCAAATGGTCTATCAACGGAGCACCCAGTGACGCACCTTTATCTTTTGTATAAGGATAGCCAAAGCAACGAGTCAGATCAAACTGGCAAAGCGCAATCACCGCCATCGTCTCGCCTTTCAAAGCATTCAACTTCTTTTCATCCCCGCTTTCAATTTTTCCTTCGGCAATAGCATTCAGAATATTCCATGCCTCACGAAGAATATAAAAAGGTCGTCCCCACAATGAACCGGCATTCAAACTATTAGGACGATGATTGAACATATAGCATGTATTGCATACCCCACTTTCCTCAGAACTCTGCATATCATCTCCTTTCATGTCTCCATAGGCAAACATAGCAGCCCCGTAATATCCGGAGCCCGACATCAGATCATACAATCCGTTCACCGCATTATCCACATCGGTTACTGTACGGAAAGCCATCGTAGTAGGGATTTTATTGCTGGGAGCTGTATCGAAGAAATCACTACAACCGGCAACGAGCTGTGAAACGAATCCTAAAATAAGAAGTATTTTCTTCATAATGGTTCTGTTTTTTAGTGTAATTGATGATTAAAATTTAAGTTCCAGCCCGAAAGCATAAGTTTTCAACGGAGGCGTGTAGAATCCTACCACCCCACTCATTTCAGGATCATATTGGTCGTATGCAGCCCATGTCAACAAATTCGTACCCGAGAAATAAATACGGGCATTCCCTATTCCTAATTTCTGCAACCATGCTTTAGGAGCATTCAATCCCAATATCAGACTTTTCAGACGAATATGATCCGTAGAATGGATGGCACGTGAAGAATTATAGTTACCCCCCTTTTTATTCCCATATACAAAACGGGGAACATCCGTTATATCACCCGGTTTCTGCCAACGGCGGCGTTGCTCGGTACTTTTATTGCTTATCACTGAATAACCATCATCTTGCAGAATGTAGGATGCATTATCATACGAATAACCACCGAAACTATAAGATAGATTGAATGACAGGTCAATGAATTTATAATTAAAGGTATTCATAAAACCTCCCGATATAGTAGGCGTAATATCTTTCAACGGAATAGGACTTGCCTGCCCCGGATCGGTCACTTTATTTTTTGTATAATTGCCATTCTCATCCTGTTGGTTATCATAATACAAGGCACTTCCGGTCTCAGGATCCACCCCCGCATACTCACGCAGATAAATAGTATTAAATGGATAACCTTCCTTACGTACATACCTGCCATCCACAAACCAAGGCAGATCTGCCAGTTTCAGAATCTTATTTTTATTATGGCTCAAATTGAAGGCGGTAGTCCAGCTGAAATCTTTCGTCTTGATGTTATTGGAACGAACTTCAAGTTCCACACCGGTATTCCGCATCTGCCCCACATTGGTCAGCAGAGAAGAAAATCCGCTGATGGAATTCAATTGCTTGCTCATCAACAGGTCTTTCGTTGTACGCGTGTACCAATCCAAAGAAACATTCACACGACTGAACAAGCCGATATCCAGTCCCAAATTCAGTGCATAATTCTTCTCCCAGGTGAGTTCCTCATTCCCCAATGTACTTTCCCACGGAGAAGGTTTCCCACTATAAAACGCCCCCGTGGTATAAGTACTCTGATAACCATAATATGAAGAAGGGAGATTTCCATTCACCCCATAGGAAGCACGAAGTTTTAAATCACTTAATACTGATTTCAACGGCTGCATGAACCTTTCCTGAGAAAGTCTCCATGAAGCGGACAAAGACCAGAAATTACCCCAACGAGTATCGGGAGACAAGCGGGATGAGCCATCCCTGCGAAAACTGAAACTGGCATAATATTTATCATCATAAGAATAGTTCACACTGGCCACATAGGACATTAATGCATCTTCCTGCAATTTCTGGTCAGCATCTATCGGATCGGCCGCATTTCCTAAAGAAGTGTTTATATCCTGCCCGTAAGTTTTCTTTGCAGCATACAAATCCTCATAATCATACTTCATCACCTCGAAAGCCGTGACCGCACTGACAGAATGCTTGCCGAAAGTTTTGGAGTAAGTTAAATTGTTCTGTGAAGTATAACGTATACGGTCAGTCATCTGCATACGTCCCCGTCCTTGATAAGTTGCTCCATCACGTCCATCCGGAGACTGAAAGAAAAAGTCCTTTGTCAACGAATAATCTACCGTAAACACACTGGATACCTTCAAGTTATCCCAAACATTATAAGCTATTTTAGCCGTACCCATAGCACGTACCGTCCGAGCGTAATAATCATTCACCTCAGCCTCCAATATCGGATTATACCCATTGTTTTCACGATACCCGCTGGCATAGGTCCCATCCTCATTGTAAATGGGAGTAGAAGGCGTCAGATTCACTTTTGATGCATAAATGGCACTTCCATAAAATTTACCTTCGGGTAAATGAACGTTCTTTGTCCACGAAAAAGAAGCGTTCATTCCAAATTCCACCTTTTTATACTTGTTACTTGCATCCACACGCCCCGTAAAGCGCTCCATTTCTGAATTCAGGGAAACACCCGTCTGTTTAGTATATCCCAAAGAACCGATAAAACTGGAATTTTGGTTGCCAGCACTGGCAGACAGGTTATAATCCTGTTGATAACCTGTCTTAAATAAAGCACTCTCCCAGTCCGAATATCCTTGAGGCAAGCGTTTGGCATACTGGTCTATATTCGCATCCGCATACTGCTGTGCCTCTTGTTCGCTTACTCCCTTATCCAGTTGAAAATTAACCAATCCTTCATGAATTAATTTCCTTCTTTCCTCGCCTCCCATTAACGGACGATATGTATAAGCGAAATCTGTGATTCCGTATTTCGCCGCCATATTGACACGAAGCTTGCCTTCCTTTCCTTTTTTAGTAGTGATAAGCACGACTCCATTAGCACCTTTCGCACCATACAATGAAGCAGATGCCGCATCTTTCAAAACGGTGATACTCTCAATATCCGCCGGATTCAGCGTTTCAATGAATCCCATTCCTCCCGCTTCGGACATACTGGTAAAGTTACTCAAGTCATAAGATGGGATAGGTACTCCGTCCAATACATACAAAGGTTCGGTAGAAGCATTCATGGAAGCAACTCCCCGTACCCGTAAAGTTGTTTTCGCACCGGGCTGCGAAGAAGTACCGGCAACCACACTGATGCCCGGTATATTCGATTCAATCATCTGCCCCACGGAGACAACAGGTAAAGCCTCCAGCTTTTCTGTAGTCAGAACAGAAGCAGATCCAGTATAAGTTGCCTTCTTGAAATCTCCATATCCGGTAACGACCACTTCGTCCAACGTATTGGTATCCTCTTTCAATATAATATGAAAATCCCCTTTCCCTTTTGTCGGAATATCTTGTGCCAAATATCCTATATAGCTCACAACCAACGAAGCAGATTCGTCCACTTCCAACGTAAACTTCCCATTAAAGTCGGTGATAACCCCATTGGTACTTCTGCCTTTTTCCACAACATTAGCACCAATCAGAGGTTCTCCCATTACATCTTTCACCACTCCCGTCACTCTTTTCTTTCTAGAACCGGGTTGCGAGACAGCTTTCTTCTCAATAAAATAGATTTTGTTGTTCCTGATTTCAAAAGTAAGATTAATTCCTGAAAGAAGTCTTGTCAATGCCTCCTTCAGTGTGACATCTTTGAGTTGCATGGTTACCTTACGATTCACATCGACCAACTGGTCACTGAAAACCAAGCTCATACCGGTCTGGCTTTTAATAGATGCCAGAACTTTTTCCACCCTCTCATTCTTAAAATCTAAAGAGACTTTTTGCGACTGTGCTGAAACAGTAAAGCCAAATAAAAGGACTCCCAACAGCAGTAATGTCTTCATTTTGGTTCTTGCTTTCATTTTCATCAATAGTATTAGTTTGAAACAAAAGAATTTCTTATATAGGCTAACACATCATCCAGAAAAAGGTATGAGTCCTTTTTTTCGTTTTCTCAAAAAAAAATAGATGCAAGTGTATTCACTCACATCTATTCCACATTTACCTTTATAGTTTCCATTATTTGGTGCCTACTTCAAACAGACCGTCTTCCACCTCCGTAAAACAGATATTAGAAACAGTTTCCAAATCATAGAGTACATCCGACGCGTTTACTTTTCCTGTTGACAAAGTAAACCTGTTCTTCAGTACCGTAGAATCTTTCACAATAAAATGAACGTCATAATGCCTTTCCATCACCTTTATAATCTCATTAAGCGGAGTCAGATAAAAATTAAGGCTGTTGGAACGCCATGCCGAAATCTGCTCCATATTATCCGGGCGGGAAATCAGGCATTTCCCCGACTGACGATTATATTCCGCACTCTCCCCCGGAACAAGCCTGTACTCCTTCGCATTATGATCCCTGAAAAGAATTCCTCCTTCATCCAAAGTTACCCAAATATTGGGTTCGGCAGCATATGCTTTTACATTAAATCTGGTTCCGGTCACTCTCACTTCCACCCCTTGCAAATCCACCTTAAAGGGACGGTTTTCATCTCTGGCAACATTAAAATACCCTTCTCCCCAAAGCTCCACCGTACGATTGAACAATCCAAATTGCTTGGGATACCTCAAACGGGAATCCGAGTTCAAGTGTACAATACTGCCATCCTGCAAAATTACCCGCATCTGTTCACCATAAGGAACACTTATTTCAGCATATTCCGTTTCAGAGAAAATCCCCGTCCGGTTCACCAAAAACAACAAAGAAACGCTTAAGAAAACAAATGGTAACAATACAGCCGCCACCCACATCCACTTACGGCCGACCGATCTCCTTCCACGCTCACGTTTTATCTCACTCATAAACCGCTGTTTCATCTTCATGCCGGGAATAAAAGGAAGTCTAACATCTTCCGGCACCTCTTCTGCAAGCTCTTCCATCTCACGGTCCAATCGTCCAGACAAATACTTACGCCCTTCTTCCGTAACGAACCAACCGGCAACTTTCCGAGCTTCTCCAGGAGCAGCTTTGTTGTCAAGTACTTTATCTATCACCGATTCATCTATCTTCATAATCTATTTTTTTCATATATTTATAATAACACCCTACTCCGATAAAAGTATGAGTGCATTTCAGTCTATTAAATAAATCCATATTACAGGAAACCACATAATCAAAGATTCAATCGCATTACGAAGCGCCTTTATAGCCTGTGTGTAATGAGATTTCACTGTAGGAACAGTTATGCCCATCCTGTCGGCAATCTCTTGATTGGATAACCCATATTCTATTTTCAGCAAGCAGATTTTTTGTTTCTGAGGAGGAAGTTTGTCAATGGCAACCCGCAAGGATTTTCTGAGTTCACCATGTTCAAACCGGGTTAAAAAAGCATCTTCGTCCTCATCATTCACCTGTTGGGCCATTTCATACAATTTCTCAAATACCAGATTGCGATGCCTCAATTCATTCAGTATATAATTCTTCAAGATAGTAAATAACAAACTGCGAATACCCGACTCAAAACTAAAAGTTTCCCTCTGCTCCCACAATTTCATAAAAAGATACTGAACTGCGTCCTCCGCCTCTTCTTCCGATTTCAAAAAACGATAGGCTATGGTGTACAATAACCGATGGTAACGGTCAAAGACAGCAGCAAAGGCATACTCTTTACCACGGCGAAGATCGTCATATAACTTTTGGTCAAAATCCGGATATTGATTCATAATAAATGCTTTTCCCAAGTTTTCTTAAAAGGCCAACTTATTACAAAGATAGTACAAATGTGGGTATCTCTTGTTAGATTTCTCAAAAAAAACGGTTCGTTTTGTTTTTGATTTTTAAAATATCTTACACAAGAAGACAAATATCATACATAAAGAGATCAATTCAACATCTATAAACAAAGTATATACAAAGAATATCATTACCATGATGGAACGCAATCATGACCGGCCTTTGATTTCGTCGAAAGAAACAAACCCATCTCATATGCTTTGGTTTCCGTCCTATTTACGAGGAATTCCTTATCGGTACGGCTACATTCGTTAATCATCGTCCAATAACGGTAAAAAGCGGACTATCATGATCCAGAGTTAAAACTTCAGTATTTTCCTTTTTCATTTTATTTATGGACACGAAGATACAACAGACTGTTCAAGAAAAAGTTGATTATTGTAGATGTGCGCAGGTTAATGTAATTCAGAAGGTCAGATCTGTCTTCAGAGTAAAAAATATTCTGGTACGGAAGGAAAATTGGATGTGAAGGAGCCTATATATAAATATATACTTCCCCCAAGATATAAAACCCGCCCCCTGCAACAGCCCTGCTTGAACAAACTTGTTAGTCCCCTGTTCCAACCTCCGGAGGCTATGAATGTTTTTTCTTAACAAGTAACAGTCCGCTCTGATATAGAACCTAAACCCGAAAGATTATATATCTTACAAGTGTAACATATATAACGATGACACCTGAAGATCTATCATGTGTCACGGCATCTTCTATGATTCATAATCAAACCGATCAAGTATCATTCATCTATAGAAAAGAAAATTGCCTTCATCATTCATAAAAACAAATAATGAAGGCAATACACTAAATTATATACAATCAATCCCTAATCATTCAGCTACTACTTCAACTACACGACTGTTGAGTTGCTGTGTAGTAAATAGATTCAATCCTACATTCATCAAGAATTCTCCAGAGAAAACCTCACCATTGCCTGATAAAGAAGAATTGGCTCCGGGCATCAAGTTGATTTCTTTCACACGATACATTTTGTCTGCATCAAGCCCCTGCAAACGCACCAGCAATGTTTTTTCCGCATAACGGGGATGAATATCGAAAGCAAATACAACTGCTTTATCCTTATCTTTGCCCACATACATAGTAGAGGTATGATTACTGCCATAAGGAGATATCAAACGGTACATATCGCCTTCCAGAACGACCGGTTTCAAACGGTTATAATTCTGTACAGCAGTACGGCAATAAGTTTCATCATCCTTACTCATATCCGCTAATTTTATATCAAAACCGAGTTTGCACATCATAGCCACATCCGTACGGAATTTCACACTGCTATTCTTATTCCATATGGTAACATGAGCACACATTGTCTTGGCTGGGAACACCTGTGAAAATCCCCACTGAATAAATAAACGTTCAATAGGATCGGTATTATCACTAGGCCAGAATTCTGTAAAATAGCTCAAAGCCTCATAATCCGAACGCCCACCGCCACCGGAACAAAGCATCATCGGCAGATCAGGATATTTTGCTTTCACACGTTCCAATACATTATATAAGCCACGCACATAATCAATATATAAATGTGACTGCTTGTCTTTCAAATAAACAGAGTAAATATTTGTAATAGGGCTATTGCAATCCCATTTGAAGAAAGCGATATCAGGATATTTTGTCATCAAATTGTCCACAACTCCGAACACATAATCCTGTACTTTCGGATTACTCAAATCCAGAACCAACTGGTTACGGAAATAATACTCGTCACGGTTCGGAAGATGAATCACCCAGTCTTTATGCTTTTCATACAACTCACTCTTAGGATTCACCATTTCCGGTTCAATCCAGATACCGAACTTTATACCTTTTTTCTTGGCGGCTTCCGTCAGATAACCAATGCCATGAGGAAGCTTGTCAGCCGTTTCATCCCAGTCACCTAACCCTTGATGATCACCACTGCGCGGATACTTGTTGGCAAACCAACCATCATCCAACAAAAACATATCCACACCCAGTTCTACTGCATCATCCATCAACTTCACCAATTTCGCTTCATCAAAATCAAAATAGGTGGCTTCCCAATTATTCAACAAAGTCATACGAGTCTGGTTCCCATCCTTTACCTGATACTTACGGGCCCAATCATGGAAATTACGGCTAGCCTGTCCTTTACCTGTAAAACTGTAAGTAAAATAAAAATCGGGAGTACGGAAGATTTCATTCGGTTTCAGACTATATTCCGAAGCATACGGATTAATACCCGAAATAACACGCAGTTCGTTCTTATTATCTACTTCGAATACAAAACTGAAATTACCTGTCCATCCTAATGTTCCGACCAACACTTCACCTTGGTTCTCTTCTGACTTTCCGTCCAATGCAAGTTGGAAGAAAGGAGAGCAGAACATATTGGCACGTGCTCCCAACTTGGTATCAATCGTTTTTTTACCAAATTCCAAAGGCTGTTCCTTCACATGCGCCTCACTGGCCCAGTCTCCCGAGAATTCAGTCAGGAAATAGTTGGCACGATTCAAGTGCAACATGGAAGACGCGTACTTATGAAGCTGCACAGGTTTCTTTTCCCGATGACTGATTTCAGTGAAAGTCTTTATTAGATTTTCTTTCTGGTAAGCCACATAATGAAGTTTTACAGTTACAGGATATTTATCATCCTGCATAGTAATCACTACTTCATCTACCCCCGGCGACACTTGATTCCGAGTATGAGATACATATTTTAACAAAGTAGAAGGATTGCCGTCATTATGCACTATATGAATAGCCGGTTCAAAATAATCTTCCATGCCATGAGTCAGATATGCTTCGCTGCCCTGCGGCAAGTGGGCAATATCTGTAGCATGATTCAACCTCTTTCCCAAATAACTTTGATATAGACGTCCATTATCACCAACCCGGTAAATAAGGTCTACATTTTCTGTACTAATTTTAATTACTGGCTTATCCGCCGCCTTTAACATAAATGATATGCATAAAAAACATATCAAGAAGAGCAATCTTTCTTTCATGGTATTATTCATCGATTAAAATTATAGTGCAAAAATAGAGAGAGAAGCTCAAAAATCCCTACTCAAATGCGCCATAAAATAAGAATTTTGACGCTTATACCCTCAAAATCATCGAAATCAAGCCTGTATTGTAGGTAAAATCAAGGAAATATGCTATCTTTGTTATCCAATTCTAATACATGGATATATGCCACGAATTAAAGATGGATTTAAAGGAGAACGCGCTATCGTACTTCCTGCTTTTCTGATTGAAGAATTAAAGCAAGATCCGTTAGGCAGTGAACTTTACATCACAGATATAGGATATTATCCTCATGCCTATTTTCATTACCGGAAACGCGACACCGAGGAAGTAACCGAGTTTATCCTCATTTATTGTATGGAAGGAGAAGGGTGGTTCGAGTTAGACAAACATCAATATGCAGTTACCGCCAACCAATTTTTCATTCTACCCGAACACCAAGCACACGCTTATGGCAGTAATGAGGAAAATCCCTGGACTATTTACTGGATCCATTTCAATGGAACAAAAGCTGCATTTTTCAGTGCCGGTTTTGACCGTCCGAAAAGCATCACTCCACAAGAGGATTCACGAATCAAAGAAAGATTAGTACTCTTCGAAGAAATCTACTCGTCCATCAGTTTCGGATATAGCAAAAATTATATGCTTTATGCCACTACTAGTCTCTTCCATTTTTTAGGTTCCATGAAATTTATTGGCGAATATCGGGATTGTGGCTCTATGCGCAATAGTTACAGAAACAAAGATGTAGTGCAAATAGCGATTCATTTCATGCAAGAAAATTTGAGCAAGACCATTCGTCTGGCAGATATCGCTGCGGAAGTAAACCTCTCGGTTTCCTATTTCTCTAATCTGTTTGAAGAAAAGACAGGCTCCTCTCCTCTTCGATATCTTACCTATCTCAGAATACAGGAAGCCTGTCATTACCTGGATTTTACCAACCTGAAAATTAACCAAATAAGTCCCTTGGTAGGCTATGAGGATTCTCTTTATTTCTCCCGGTTATTCACTAAGACGATGGGAGTGCCTCCATCAGCTTACAAAGAGAAGAAAAAAGGTTAAGACTTACGCCCTCTACCAACAGTCGGTCCGGAAAGGAGCAACCGGGAGGCCGTTCTCTCCGTACAAATTACAATCCGGATTATCCGCCCAGCCATAACGTGCAGCAAGAGGGATAGAAACTTCAGGAGAAAAAACTATAATTTTCCCATTCTGGACCATCGCCTCTGCCGGATAAAACACACGGTCCGGCCCTGCAATGGTAAAGCCTTTTAAAGTTGTACCTTTAATCTGAAATCCATCTTGCTTTTGTCCGAAATCCAATTCCATTTTATCCCCTTTGATTCTATAATTCCGGAATACAGGAGCCGAACCGGAAACATTTTTTCCATAACTACCGACCAGGGCAACCAAGGCCAAACGGCGTCCCACCTCTTGCTTATTCTTAGGATGAATGTCATCAGCCAAACCAATATCAATGGTCACAGCCATACCAACTTGGTCAAGTTTTAATGCTTTAGTTTGTGCTTCACGCAAAGCCGCCCATTCGGAATCCGGCTGTATTTCCTTGGATTCCATAAAATTAGCCAATTGTACAAAATAAAAGGGGAAATCACTTCGCCATTGCCGGCGCCAATCCGTAATGAGAGCAGGAAACAAATCTTCATATTGTTCCGAACGACCTACATTAGCTTCACCTTGATACCATATTACTCCTTTAATGGGAAAAGCAGTCCATGGTTTGACCATCGCATTGAACAGCACCGTAGGGTAACTGGAACTTTGAATGGGAGAAACCGGTGCGGGTGGAAACCCTTTTAAAGAAAGTCCGATACGATATTTCCAATCTCCTGCCAAACTGATCCGCTTTCCATCAGCTTCTACATAAAGTTCCTCCGCCTTGCCATGAATACCGCCCTCTCCACCAAAATCAGAAACACGAACAGCAAGAACCGCCTTACCAGCCTTCACTAATTTTGCAGGAATGGTATAAGTACGCGGTGTCATATAGCCTGCCCCTCGGGCAATCTCCACCCCATTAAAATAAGTAATATCTTCATCATCAATCATCCCTAAATTTAGTTTTAACGGTTTGCCAATCCATTCTGCCGGAATTTCAAGACTACGACGGAACCATACTACTCCATCAAAATTTTTCAATCCATTCCTTTCCCAGTAACCGGGAAGACACATATCCTGCCATTGTTCTTCTGACAAGTCCGGTGCAATCCAGCAAGGCTTATCTTCCTCCATTCCCTTGTCTTCCTTAGAAAAAAGAGATTGCCACTCGGAGCGCTCTTGATTATAGGCCTTTTCCATACGAACAGGGTCAAAATCCAATTGTTCCATCTTAGCCAACTCCTCATGAAAGCCCAGTACCTGTTTCAATGTTTCATAGCTGGTCCACGCTTCAGCAGGTGTTCCTCCCCATGTACAGTCAATCACTCCTACAGGAACATTTAACTCCTTCCATAATGAACGGGCATAAAAATAAGCGAGCGAAGAGAATTCAGGAATTGTGGCGGAAGAACATTCCTGCCATCCTCCCATCGTAGCCTCCACATCACTCAACGGAGTTACTGAAGTATTTTTCTTCACTTGGAACAAACGGATAGAAGGATAATTCGCCTCCGCTATCTCCTGCTCATAATTCATGACTTTCCCCCAACCCGCAACAGGCATCTCCATATTAGACTGGCCGGAACAAAACCATACCTCTCCCACCATTACATTTTTTAATTGCAATTTCTTACCATCCGTAAATGTCAACGTATAAGGCCCTCCTGCAGCAGGAGTAGGCACAGACAAAGTCCAATAACCATCCTTATTCACCGGAGTCACATACACTTCATTATTCCAGCCTGTAGTTACTTTTAAGGTTTTGCCCAATGCCGCCTTACCATGAAAAGTAACCTTCGTATTTTGCTGAAGAACCATATTGTCCGTAAAATAAGCGGGCAAGACCACCTTGGCGTAAGAAATACACGTCAGGCTGAAAAAAGAAAGAAAAAACAAGATGCTTCTCATATAAAATAGTTGTAAATTAACAAGAAAATATATACATACCAGTACTAACAATACGATCACATGGTTTGCCTTCTTGTTATCAGAAAAGAAATAACAAAAAACAAGCACGTTTATTTTCTGTTTATAGTAATTGTTTTCTTAAAGCGTATATCATCTGAGGCGGCTCCTATCTGAATTTCAAAGTCCCCAGGTTCTACCACTTCCTCCATTTTTGCATTATACAGAGCTAATTCTGCGATTGGCAAAGAAAGCTCCACACATTGACTTTCGCCCGACTTGACCAGAACTTTTTGAAATGCCTTTAACTGTTGGATGGGAGTAGCCACCGTGCTTACTTTATCACGTACATAAAGCTGCACAACCTCCTTGCCATCGCACCTACCCGTATTCTTGATCATAACGGATACTTTCAATGTATCACTTGCAGCCAATAACGTATCACTCAGTGCACAATCCACATAATCAAACGTAGTATAACTTTTTCCATGTCCAAAGTTCCATAAAGGTTCCGGTTTATCAAAGATATAATGACCTTTAGGTTCTTCAGGAGTACCCGGCTGGTCAAAAGGTTCTTCACGATCTGTCACGAAATGATTATAAAAACAAGGAGTATTACCTGTGCTACGCGGGAAAGATACATTCAACTTACCCGACGGATTCACCTTTCCAAGTAAAATATCTGCCAATGTACGTCCTTGCTGCTCACCTGCATACCATTGCACCAACACTGCATCAGCATTTTCTTTCACCCAAGGCATAGCAAGCGGTTTACCCGCAATCAGAACGACAATCATAGGTTTACCCGTTTTCTTTATCTCCTTCAACAGCTCCTCCTGCACCCCAGGAAGTTCCAATGAGGAAAGATCAAATCCTTCACCTGCCGTAGAATATTTAGGACTTCTTCCCAGATAAGTGCTTCGTGTACCTACCGCCACCACAGCTATATCACTGTTACGGACAACTTCCACAGCTTCGGCAATATGTGATTTGTCCTGGCTCCACCAATCACATCCTTCAGCATGACGGATCATTATTTTATCACCTGCACTTTCCTGCAATCCTTGCAACAAACTGACTGCTTCTTTAGTATCCCCCATCGTCCAAGCGTAATCGCCCAACACGGCTTGATTACTGTTAGGCCCCACCACTGCAACAGACTTGTATTTATTCAAGTCTAAAGGAAGAATATCATTTCTGTTTTCCAATAATACGGCACTCTCGTCAGCCACTTTCTTAGCCAATACCACCTTTTCAGCATTGCGAACGACCTTCTTCACCAGTTTAGGATCACCATAAGTTTCATCAAATAAGCCCAATTCAAACTTCACCGTCAATATTCTGCGCACAGCCTGATCTATATATGCAACATCAAGCCTTCCCTCCTCAACTTGTTTTTCCAATGTTTCGTAAGTCGAATCAATGTTCAAGTCCACTCCGGCCATTAATGCCATACGCGCAGCATCCTCACGGCTGCCTGCTGCATGATGAAAAGTCATCAGACGCTCCACCGAACCCCAGTCAGAATAAGCGTATCCTTTAAAGCCCAGTTCTCCCCGAAGAATATCAGTCATATAATAAGAAGAACCTGTAACCGGCACTCCATCATACGCACTGTAGCAAGTCATCACCGCCCACGGAGAAGTTTCCCTTATAGCTTTACGGAACGGATAAAGATAGAGACTACGCAATTCACGTTCTCCTCCACTTACTCCCGCACAATTCAAGCCTCCAGACGGAGTACCATGGGCTACAAAATGCTTGGGCATACAAGTAATTCTGTATTTTTGATACCCTTTAATAAACGCCACTCCCATTTCCGCTATCAGATAAGGGTCCTCTCCGTATGTTTCTTCAATACGTCCCCAACGTAACTCGCGGGCAATGTCAAAAACCGGAGAAAGAATTTGATGAATACCTATCGCCTTAGCCTCTTCGCCAGCCGCCTCAGTCATTTGTTGTATTAATTCAGGATTGAAAGTGCTTCCCTGCGCCAAAGCATGAGGAAACAGCGTACAATTATTCTGAATAATACCCTGTATGCCCTCAGCAGAAGTTAACAACGGAATTCCCAAACGGGTCTTAGTACGCATATAATGCTGTAATTCTTTATACATCACGGCGCAATCATAAGCAGACATACTCATTTCATGAGTTGTCCCATAACTTTCCCCCAAGAAGATCCGGTCAATCTCATCCAACCGACCAGACGCACGATTCTGCAATTGCAATACCTTTTCGTGCAATGTCATTCTAGACATAAGGTCGTCTACACGCTTCTCTATTGGAGCTGTTCTGTCTTTATAAAGAGGGGTGTCATCTCCAGCCCAAGCTGAAGATGATACACTCATCACTATCCCCATACAGAACAGAATAAATTTATTAGTACACATACTAATCTGAATTATTTGTTATTATAAGGAGTTACCACTAACTTATATTTGTCGCCCTGCAACAAATTCTCATCAAATGTAATGCTCAAATTCTTTGTTTCTCCTGGCATCAACGTAAAATAGTTGTCATTCATCAATGCCGGCAGAATGCGTTCGCCATCCGAAGTACAAACAGCCTGCACATGTACAGCAAAAGCTACTCCCTTAGCCGATTTCGGAAGTGTTATGACCGCTTGTATCTCCGCCTCACCATTCTTACGAATTAACTTGGAAGAAGTTTTCAGTTCAGCTTTTGGCAAAGTATTCAAAGCCGTAAAGTCCAGACGGTCGTTGCCACGCCAGTAATTGTTTTCTGATACGATCTTTCCTGATTTATCTTTCAACGTCAGACGGATAAAATGTACATCACTCAAACCCTCACTAGGCTGTGTTCCACCCAATACATCAAAGCTCCATAATGAGTAACCAAACCACCAACCTAGTTCAATACCAAACATACGTACATAGCGGGCATCGACTTCAGGGAAAGTAATTTCATCGACTCCTCCACGTCCCTCATCAGTTTTATACACTTCTTTCCAAGTCTTGGCGTCATCAGAAACCTGAATTTTATACCCCTTACCAAAAGACGCCTCCCAATCCAAACGAACTCCACCTACAGGTTGTACACTGCCCAAATCCACATAAATCCATTCATTTTCCGCTTTTGCCGCTGCCCAACGGGTATCTTTTTTCCCATCCGTAGCATCCGAAGGCTGTCCATAAGTGGTACTTGAAGCAAAAGTCGGCTTATTCAATGACAGATTTTTACGCTCTTTATTGAAACCTATCGTAAAACATTGCACCGTAGAATTGCTAGGAGAGTTTACGATGGCTGATTGGGTATAAGCCTCCACAGATTTCCCATCCATATTGTAAACTTTTACTTCAGCAGTCAAACCTTCCATATCACGTGCTGTGGTATTAGCAATCTTCACACCGTCCGTCACAGGGTTCCAAAGAATATGCACCGGTTCACAAGCTGATTTTGCCCCCCAGAAAGCTCCTGTCAAATCATAATAATAATCATAAGTTTGCCAAACCATAGACGGATATGCCGACTGTCCCATCCAAGTCATGATGCCTGATGCATCCTCCCACATACGATCCAGCCAACCCTCATACATAGCCTTATTAGACTCAATATTGACAAGCTGAGCCTTACGGCAATAATCTTCAATCCCTTCGGGCTTACCAAAACCTTTGGTTATGGAAGCATCATAACGATCGGGAGCTGCATTAAAAGCATTTTGGCCAAAATAGTGTTTGTTCCACATTTCATCACGAGGCCACCAGTTCTCCTTAGGCATAAACTTCTTAAAACTTTCAAAGGTAGGAACTACAGCTGTACCAATTTCCGTACGGAATCCCCAGCCACGCGCCGGATCTCCTTCCAAGCCATCAGGATATTTAGTAAAATAAAAGCGGGGTTCAAATGCTCCCCACGGACCACTACCGGTCAAGCCCTGAGCATGAGAGTTTGCTTGAAAATAACGATCACCTCCATCAAAAGTCCTGATATTTTCCGCCATCCATCCTTCCAAAGGAGGCTGAGGATTGGACTCATTATCGCCACACCACACGGCTATACTAGGGTGATTACGAACACGTTTGATTTTCTCCATCATATTATTATTGAACACATTGAGGTCATAAGGCAAATTCGGATTAGAGTTTATCCAAAAATCGTCCCATACCATAATGCCATATTTATCACATGCCTCGTAGAATTCATCATCTGTAACAGAACCGAGCCAATTACGTATCATATTAAAGTTCATTTCCTTATGCAGACGGATTTTGGTATCATATTCCGCACCACGGCAACGAAGCATATATTCAGACATTCCCCAATTCGCCCCTTTGACAAATACCGGAACATCATTAATATAAACATGGAATGTATTACCTTCTTTATCATAAGAATATTTCTTTATACCAAAAGAAACATCTTTCGTTTCCGAAACCTTTCCATCCACCATCACCTCGAACTTACAATGATAAAGATTGGGGTCTCCATATCCATTCGGCCACCACAGACGCGGCTGGTCTATACACAGTTGTGGGAAATAACGTTTGTCAAACTTCACCTGTTCAGTAGTATGGGCATTCACCTCTAATTCTTTTTGAAAAATAATGTTTCCCGGAGTAATTGTTCCGCGCACCAATACCTTCGTCTTTTCGACCGAGTTATTCTTGACATCAAGCGCCACACTCAAATCAGCTCTGGCACGGGTAGGTAAATTTGTACGTATCCAAGGATCAATTAAAGTAGCTGTTCCCGTATTCGTAAGAAATACCTTATCAGTTATACCACTATTCAACCCCGGCACATAAGGCATCCAATCCCATCCACCACTAGACAAATAGGTAGGGCTGCCCTGATTAGCCAATGGAGTATCAGGTATATGGACAAGTACAGCCAATACATTTTCTTTATCACGATTTACTAGTGAAGTGACATTAAAATGTCCACGATGCATAAACCCATCCAGTTTACCCAATAACGTTCCATTCAGATAGACTTCCGCACGACGGTTTACCCCATTAAAATTCAACCATATCAATTCTTTTGTAAAATCGGCAGGAACACGGAATGTAGTACGATACCAAAAGCTACGGTCGTATTTGTCGCGGTTTACTTGATGAATATTGTCACCAAAGTTAGGATCTTTTTCCAGCCCTGCTATTACATACGAGTTAAAAGCTGTTCCAGGCACAACAGCATCTACCCAGGCAGAAACATTATATCCGTTTTCGCAAAGTGATTTCACATCCGTTCCGACTTCAGCCTGAGGCTTTAATTTCCATCTCATCTGTGGGTTATCGCTATGTAAATATACAGTTTGGGCATGCAGTACTTGCATACATCCCATTAGGGCTAATGCAACCCATGTTTTTTTTACGTTTTTCATATTATAGTCTTTTCATATTTATCAATCATCTATTCCTCTTTTTGCACTTGAAAATGAAACAAGGTACAATGTTCATAAGCTTTCTCCGGTAACACTAGGCAGGAAGGAAAATCCGAATGAGAAGGAGTATCCGGATAAAACTGTGTTTCCAAACAGACGGCTGTATCCGGTCGTTCATAATATCCCGCTGTATACAAAAGAACAGCAGGCAAATCTGTCATCACTGTCATATTTCGTCCTGTAACAGGTTCGTATAAAGAGGCAGCCTCTAACATCTCCACAGATATTTCATCTTTCAATATATAGCAATGATTATATCCTTTATTCCAAAGTAATTGCTCATGGTCAGCATACAGGTCTGTACCTATTGGTTTTAGGGAAGTAAAGTCAAATGTCGTATTTTTAACATTCATTCTTTTTCCCGTAGGAATAAATGCCGGGGTAGTATCCAATATCCGGTCGGCCGGAATATGCAACCGATGCTCCGTTATCTTTTTTCCCTTACCACACAAATTGAAATATGCATGATTTGTCATATTGATGTAAGTAGCACAGTCAGTTTCCGCATAATGCCGTACAGAAAGTTCATTGTCCTCATTGAAACGATAGTCTGTTATCACGCGGATATTTCCCGGAAAACCTCCTTCTCCGTCTGGCGAATACAGACTAAAACGGATGCCATCCGGTAATTCTTCCCACTGCCACACCTTGTTATGAAAGCCAGAAAAACCGCCATGATTGGTGTTATTCCCATCATTAGCCTCCAAATGGAAGGTTTTCCTATCTATTGTAAAAGAAGCATCGGCTATACGATTTGCAAATCTGCCGATGGTTGCCCCCATATAATAAGAATCTTCCAAATAACCGGCCAAGGAATCATAACCAATCAGCACATTGTCCAATGCTCCTTGAACATCAGGTACTGAAGCTGTAATCCAACGAGCCCCCCAATTCGTGAATTCCATATAGACTCCTGAAGAATTCATCACAGTAAATCGTAATACAGGTTCTCCGTCAGAGGTATAAGTTTCTATTTTATGTGCTATTTTCATATTATTCCAGATTTCAGAAAAATTAAAAGCATCAGGTAGGAAGCAGATGTTTCCTCCTGATGCTTCTAATTTATATGGATAGAAACAATTTATTTGCTATATCCCGGATTCTGGTCTTCAGGGCCGAATGCATCATTTGTTTTAATTTCAGTATCAGGAATAGGATAGCGCTTATGGAAATCTTGAATTGTTCCTGATTCTTTTGCCCAACGGTTACGTTCTTTTATCAATTCTACAAATTTATTAGTACGAAGCAAATCAATACGTCTCCAGCCTTCGAAGCAAAGTTCACGCAAACGTTCATCCATTACCTTATCACGGAATTCATCTTTGCTCATTCCCGAATTCCATTTCTTATCTTCTGGCAAGTTTCCTCCCCATGCACGAGTACGAATTTGATTATTTACGATCTGTACAGCTTCCGAAGTCTGTCCTAATTCATTCAGACATTCAGCATGCAATAATAATACATCAGCATAACGAATCATTGAAAAGTTCTTACCAGAATTCCACATATTATTAATGCCAAGCCCTGAAAGAATATCTGTACGATAGTCTTCATATTTCTTTATATGTGGTTCCAATTCATCTGTAGTTCCCGTCCATTGAGTCTTTGACAAATCAGGAGTTACATATTCAAATGTACCATCCTCCGAATATTTATTAGTATAATACGTAAAATCATAACGCAATGCTTCTTCTTTACGCAAATCTCCATCTTCCCAAATGCCACCTTCTTCTACTGTCTTATAAGCAAAAGGAGTCGGAACTAGAAAATCGTAACCAGAGAAAGAGCATCCCTGACCAAACCAAGAGTCACATGCACGAGAACCACAATCAAACTCCCAATAATTACAATCAGGATATACATTATTAAATTGCAACTCAAACAATGACTCTTTTGTATTAGGATTATCATAACGATACAAGTCAGCATAATCATTTAGTAATTCATATCGTCCCATATTGATAATAGTCTTAAAACATTCATCAGCCTTGGCAAAATCCCGCAATCCTGTCTCTTCCGGAGCTGCCATATAAGCCTTTCCTAACATAGCCCATGCAGCCCCAACAGTAGCACGCTGCGGTTCACTATTATAAGACTCAGGCAAATTATTGGTAGCAGTAATAAAATCATTAATAATATATTCCCATACAGTTTTTAAAGGTTGACGTCCCAAGCCCAATTCATCAGTACGGTTCATATCTATCACAGGGATTTCACCCCAATACATACTTAATTCAAACATTAATAAACCACGAATAAAGCATGCCTCTCCCATCAACTGTTTAGCACGTTCCGGTTCTTCAGTGGTCATACCCAATGCATATATAGCTTTAGCAGCTGAAACGACAGCCGGCCAACGGTTGTTCCAAATAGAACTAACCTGAGTAGATGTAGGATTCAACTGTCCATTATATTTATCCATACCAGCTTGATCTCCTGAAGAAATCAACTGATAATTACCCTGCTGTGTTTCATCTGTCCCCAAATAAGGCATCAATCCATTACGCCCTTCTTTACAGCCCCTATAACTCTTATACAATCCAAGAACTAAAGGTTCTACATTATCTATTTTTTCAAATACTTGTTCCTCAGTCAAAGATCCCGTAGGTTCTACTTGCAGAAAGTCTGAGCAAGAAGAAGTATTCAGTGCAAAGGACAAAGCCAAAGCATATATCGCACTATATCTATATATCTTTTTCATTGTTGTGTTTTCTTTTAAAATTAGACTATTTATTCTATCCTTCCATTAAAAAGCCAAATTAAGACCAAAAGTATACATACGTGTAGGAGGATACCAATCACCGGTTTCCGGATCATAACCATTATAATTAGTTAAACAAAAAAGATTAGAACCGGTGGCATAAACACGCAGGTTAGTCAGTTTCAGAGCATTTATCACTTTAGTCGGGAAAGTATAGGCCAATGTCAAAGCAGACAAACGCAAGAAAGAAGCTTTCTGCACACTAAAATCCATAGAACTTGCACCATAATGATTATAATCAAAGCCAGCCAACACACGTGGAAATTCAGCATCTGTATTTTCAGGAGTCCAACGATCCAACAAATCCGTTGATGCGACTCCAGATCCAGTACTTCCAATCAAAGTTTCATACCAAGGGCTCAATTTTTTAGCCCCATAAGAATAACTGAAGACTGCATTTAAAGACAATCCCTTCCAAGAAAAATCTGTAGAAAAACCGCCATAAAACTTAGGATCAGTGGAACCAATTACAACACGGTCATTTTGATCTATCTGTCCATTATTATCATAATCCAATGGATACAAATCACCGGGATTCACATTATATCCATTCCAATTTATTTTATTCAAACGATCCATATCAATTTCTTGGGCAATTCCACCTGTTTTCCAAATATAAATTGTGTTACGAGACTCACCAAGGAATAAATTACCTTCTTTTTGAATATTACGATCACTATCTACATTATATACAACATCATTATCACCATATAATCGAGTTACCTTATTTTTATCCATAGACAATGTAGCTGCAAAATTCCATTCAAAATCTTTAGCTCTTACCAAATTGGCATTCAAAGCAAATTCCAAACCTTTGTTTTCAATCGCACCTATATTTTCAATAGTACTACTGAAACCAGTAGTCGTAGGTAACGAATGACTCATTAACAAATCCTTATTTTTTATCAAGAAAGCATCAACAGACAAACGTACTCTATTCTGTAAGAAAGCCATATCTACTCCTAAATTCCATTGTTTTTGTTTCTCCCAACTAATATCCGGAGTACCACGTCGCCCATTGGAAACAAAAGAATTTGTATAACCTGTATCGGAAGTACCCGTATAGCTGACATTATATAAAGATAAATAGGCAAAATCATCAATATTCTGATTACCAACAATACCAAAACCGGCACGTAACTTTAACTGATCAAAAATTGTCTGATTTTTCATGAACTTTTCTTCTGTAATATTCCAAGCTGCAGACACAGACGGGAAAATACCCCACTGATTTCCTTTAGCAAATTTAGAAGAACCGTCGTAACGCGCAGTCGCCGTTAATAAATATTTACCCGCATAGTTATAGTTAACACGAGCGATATAAGATAATAATGTTTGCTCGGACCAAGCTGTACTTAAGCCACGCTGATCTTTTTTATAACCAGATCCCAAACTATGATATCCAAATAAATTAGTGCCAAACCCTGTTGCCGTAGCATTAATATAATTATACGTAGTCCGTGTAGCACTGGTACCAACCATCGCATTCAACTTATGTTTGCCAAAAGAGACTTCATAAGACAATGAATTATCCCATTGCCATACAGTACGTGTATCTCTATCATCTTTGGCTTCCCCTTGTGTTCCATAACGTTCCGACTCATAAATATCATTCGGGGTATATTTATTCTGCTGCTTCTGAGCATAATCAATAGAGAAAGTAGAACGCAAGTTCAATCCTTCAATAGGATTGATATTAATATAATTAGAACTCAACAAACGATTATACACCAAATCATTATCAACTTTCAAAGATCGTAACGGATTAAAATTATTTTGATCAAAAATACCTTGCCAATTTAAAGTTTCAATCTCATCAGAAATTTCCAACATCGGATTAGCACAACGTGCACGATTCATTACTCCATCATCAACCAACGTGTTCTCGGTACGTGTAAAAGTTGTATTAGTACCTACTTTCAGCCAGGATTTAATCTGTTGATCCGCATTAATACGTCCTGTGTATTTTTCTTGTTCAGACTTTTCAATTACACCTTTATTATCTGTATAACCAAAACTAATATAATAAGAACCTTTATCATTGCCATTCGAAAGACTTACTACATGATTGTGTTGTACTCCAGTACGGCTCACAGCATCCAGCCAATCATAATTTTTATTATTGTCGTAAGCATCGAATTCATAATCAGCAAAAGCAGTATTCGATCCCATTATCACATCATTGACATAAGCATTGACATCCCCGTCAGGATTTGTTTGCATATAACCATTCGTATAAGCTTCCTTTCTAAGTTCAAATAATTGACGGGTATTCATTGTTTTTGGAGTATTAGCGTAGGTCTGAAAGCCAATCCAGCCATCATAAGAAACTTTACCTTCGCCTTTTTTACCCTTCTTTGTTGTAATAACAACAACACCATTGGAACCACGTGAACCATACAGAGCTGTAGCTGATGCATCTTTCAAGACCTCAATAGAAGCCACATCATTCAAATTGACCGCATTAAATCCAGAGAATGAATTATCCATAACCATACCATCTATGACATAAATAGGGTCCGTAGATCCATTTATGGTATTAATACCACGAATTTTAATAGATGCATCATCCGTAGGACGTGTAGGCTGAGAAATGAACACACCTGCAACACGGCCTTGAAGAGCCTGATTTACATTCGTCACCGGTTTTTCTTCCAAAACTTTAGAACTGACACTGGCAACAGCTCCTGTCAAATCACTCTTCTTCATCGAAGTACCTACAACAACCACTTCGTCTAATGTTTCAGTATCTTCCGCCATCACCACTTTAACAGGCTGATTACCCATTACTTTTACATCTTGGGCAACATATCCTATATAAGAAATATGTAATGTTTCCCCTTTCTGAACTGATAATGTAAAGTTGCCATCAAAATCGGTAATAGTTCCATTGGTTGTACCTTTTACCACTACACTTGCACCAATGATAGGTTCGGATGTAACATCCACCACCTGTCCTGTAACCGTTATGTTCTGTGCCAACATATTACAGCAACAAAACATGATAAGGATTAAATTAATAAGCCTAATTCTTTTCATAATTTGTAAATTTAAGTACGATTTAAAGTTTATATTGGTTTATTCTTCCACTTTGAAAATTGCGACATCATATGCAGGAACCGTTACGTCCAGGTTAGTTTTAGCAGTACTTTCAATGCCACTCCATAATTCTTTCAACCTATATTCCTTTGACGAATCCAACCCTAGACGCTCTAAAGCTGTAGTCATCTTCAACTCTTGATCCATATAGTTGAACACAGCATAATAAGCCTTACCATCCTTATCCATGCGTACAAACTGATTTTCTGACTTTTCACCATTTCCATCTACAGGATGAAAAGATTCCCCATTGGCTATGGCATTGATCTCAGCATTCGTCAAATATTTCATCGCTTTCTCTTTCACCTCTTTAGAACCGCCTTTGCTGAAATCATCTCCAGCAATGAAAATTCCAGTGATAACCCCCGAAGTGACACGCGCTCTGTTCTCACCATCTGTAGCATCACGCAATACAATATGGTCAGGATCATTAAACTGATAAACCTTATCCTGCCACCAACCGTATGAAAGTGCATTTAAGGTATATTCGGTATCCTTCATCTTGTTCCATGCATCACACGCAATTCTTCTGGACTGAGCATAATGAGCAGGAAAAACAGGAGAAATAGAAAGATTGATATACATATCACCAAAATATTTGTCAAGCAATTGCATTCCATAGTTGTATCCCTGAATACCTGTTTGTATTTCCGGATTATACCATTTGTCGGCTTCCATTGCTCCATGTGTCATAAAGTCCATTTTCACATATTCAAAGCCAGCCCGATGGAATAGCTCCGATGTGTGTTTCATCATAGCTTCAATAGCCGGATGAGTAGGATCAACAGCATAAGCTCCGTCTAATTCCTGCGGTTTCCCATTTGCATAGAGATATACATCTTTATATTTATATCCCGGCATTTCTTTTATTTCACGTTCAGGATTTTTAGCCCAATCAGTAAACGGAGTCCAATAAACGCCGGCTACCTGACCGTTTGCCTTACATTTATCCACAAAAGCTTTCAACTCCTCTTCTGAAAAACTGTTCCAACCAGAATCCAAACCTGTATAAACCAAATTATCCGAATTCACAAAATGACGGGACTGCAAATTCTCTTTGTAAAAATCAGAAACTTCCAATGCTTTCGGATAGGTCAGATTAAATTGCAATGCTCCCCAGCTGTTCCAGCCAAAAGGAACAGCTTTACCCCAAGCTTTGGGCGGAGCAATCACAGCATTAGCCTGAGCGTATTCTTCCATACCTCCACGCCAGTCTTCAAAAAATCCTACTAAAATTTTAGGTGACTTGATTTTTGTACCTTTCAATGCACCGTGAGGTTTCGAGTCACGTGTTGTCTTATCGGCAATACCGCCATAACATACCAACGAACCTACATTATATATATTACCTTTACCTATTGTTATACCTGTTTTCCAAGAATCATGTTCTACAGAACCTACCACCACAGCTTCACGGTCATCATTATTAAATATGGCAGTGACTTCATAACTAGTCAGTTCTGTAAATGTGAGCGGATGAGATTGATATCTGATCCAACAGTCATTATCGAAAGGAATGAAAAGCGCACGATTATTTTCTCCCTGGTTCAATACTTCAGGCATTCGGTCCACATTGACCGGTGCCATATAATTCGAAGCTATTTCAGTCGTACTCTCCAAAGTGAAATCTGTCAGCACATAATCCTTTGCCGGATATACATAAAAAGATTGAACCAGTGCAGGCAGATTATTCCCGGTATAAGTCACCTCATAATGATACCCTTCTCCAAAATAATCATTGATTTTTTTTGTAGAAACATGATGCTTTGCATAATCACGAGTCGAAACAACACTGTCTGCCAACTTATAAGCTGCATATACATTATCATAAATAAGCTTAGAGCCTTTGCTGATATCAATACCATTAGCGTGAGCATCATACTCCAAAGACCATTCACCTACATTTAGATTTGCATTTTCAGTACACCCGGATAAAATAAGACCGGAAACGCCCAATGCAGAAACACAGAGAAACAATGATTTTAAAGTTAACCAATTATTCTTCATAATATTATTAGTTTGTCAAAGAGATAAATCTACTTAAGGTTTGCTTTACTGTCCGGAATTCTTTTCCTTTCAAGCATGGTCAAAAGTAGGCATATCTTGACAACCTGTTAATATACAAACGCTGCAATAAATAGGATTTTTGCAGCAATGACGCATCTGCACCCGCAGAATCCGCAAATGCATCATTTTTTGCTGCATTTCTTTCAATCAGAGATTCCCGTCAGATCTATTTTAACTTTTTCCTTGGATGTTTGATACTGTTTCTCAAACTCTTTCGGAGTCATTCCAAATTGTTTTAAAAATAATTTGCTGAAGTAAGATGAAGAGTTTATTCCTACCATATAACAGATATCCCCAATACGATACTTACCTTCCTGAATCAGTTCGGCTGCTTTTTTCAAACGGATCAACCGGATGAAATCTATGGGTGAAAGATTAAATAGAATCTTTATTTTCCTCAACAAGCTGGAACGGCTCATACATAAGATATCAGCCATACGTTCCACATTGAAATTTTCATCCGAGATATTCTCTTGAATCACATTGATCACTTTATTCATAAACTCCTCATCCGCCTTGTTCATCTGCATATTATGCACAGGGAAAAAAGGACGTTTGGAGAATGCCTCACGCTCTTTCCTTCGATTACTGAGTAAAGATAAAATCTGAGTCTTCAAATAGTTGAAAGAAAAAGGCTTTTCCACATAAGCTTCTGCTCCTATCTTCAATCCGTTAATCTTACTCTCCAAATCGTTCTTGGCGGTAAGGAAAATAACCGGAATATGGCACAAATCAATATCCGCCTTTATTTCCTTACATAATTCATAGCCATTCATCACCGGCATCATTATATCACTGATAACCAAATCTATGTGATTACTACGTAAAATATCCAACGCTTCCTGCCCATTCACAGCGGTTTCTACTGTAAACAAGGCTTCCAATCGTTCAAAGATAAAAGATCTCATGCTTTCATTGTCCTCTACTAACAATAAAGTATAACCTTTCATCTGGTCTGTTTCTGTTGATGTTTCCTCATCCAATACTTCTATATTTTGCTCAACGACCTTCTCTATTTGCTGCCTTACTTCCTCCTTATTCAAAGGAATGGTCAAAACAAATGTATTCTCCGGTTGTTCTATATCCAAATAAAGCCTGCCTTTATGCAAAGTGGCTAGCGAACGAGCTAAAGGTAACCCTATGCCTACTCCCATCCGAACTGTATCCTTCTTCTTTTCTACCTGATAAAAGGGTTCAAAAATCTGCTGGCTGGACGCTTCAGGTATCTTTTCTCCATCACTGACAACACGAACTGTAAAATCTGCTCCATCTTGGAATAAATCTATCATAATGGTATGACGGGCATATTTCAAAGCATTATTCAACAAATTACTCAATACTTTTGTGATAGCCTCCTTATCTATGGCAGCCATAATTCTTTCTTGGGGAATATGTTGCAATAACTCTTTCTGCTTTTGCAGAATAGTAGGCTCAAAACGAGTAATCGTTTCATTCAGCAATGCCGTTACATCAACCGTTTCAAATTTCAATTCAAATTTACTCGCTCCTATTTTTTGAAAATCAAGCAGCTGGCCGGTCAGGTCTAATAATCTCTTGGTATTCTGCCCGATTACTTTCAAATTTTTGTTCAATTTCTGATCCTTGATATCCATTTCCTCAATGGCTTCCAATGGACCATTAATCAATGTCAAGGGCGTGCGCACCTCATGAGCTATCTCAGTAAAGAAACTGACTTTTGATTCATAGAGTTCTTTCTCTTTCTCAACTTCAAATAACTTCTGCTTTTCTTCCATCTGTTTCTCTTTACGTCTTTTATACCAGAAGAACCAACAAAGTACAACACAGATTCCCCAGATAATATACAGGAAATAAGCCCAAACCGACTGCCACCAAGGAGGCAGAATAACAATAGATAAAGACCGGGTAGCATAGGGACCTTCTTTGACACTATTGGTAGCCCGAACCTGTAAAGTATAATTTCCCGGAGGCAATTTTGCATAAGAGATATTCTGATTACTTGCCGCTCTTATCCAATCTTTATCCAACGGAACCAACTTATAATAGTATTGATTGGATTCCGTAGTAGAATAACTTAATAAAGCAACATCAAAACTAATATTTGACTGATCATAAGGCAATACGATTTCATCCGTATGTTCTATACACTTTTTCAAAGGAGAATTAGGAGTATGAACTGTTATCTCCTGATTATAAATACTGAATTTTGAGATATAAACAGGTGGCAAGAAATTGATTTTTTCCGAAGAATTAGGATCAAATGCAATCAATCCGTCTATACCGCCAAAATAAAACTTACCATCCTCCCCCTTCAAAGCTGACTTATAATTAAACTGATTCCCTAACAAACCATCCTTAGTAGTATATACCCGCACGTCCTTCGATTCCGGATTAAACCTGACCAGCCCCCGATTTGTCCCGAACCATAAATTTGATTGCTCATCTTCCAATATCTTATAAGCCACATCATCCGGCAAACCGTCTTTAATGGAAAAAGAGGTAAAATCATCCGTTTGAGAATTGTAACGACAAATTCCACCACGATCAGTGGAAATCCAAATCCGCCCTTTACTATCCTGCATTACCGAACTGACAGAATTGGATCCCAATGTATTCTCCTTACCTTCCTCATAAGTATACTTTTTAAAGCTATTCTTTCCCGGATCATGCTTCCATAACCCGCTTCCCATGGAAGCGAACCATATCATTCCATCCTTATCTTGAAATGCATCGAAAATCCAATCAAAACCCACTTCTTCCACCTTTTCAAAATGAAAACTTGCAGGAGCCGCTTTATAAAGTCCCCAACCAGTGCCAATCCACTTATATCCTGCCTCATCTATAAAGAAAGTATAAACACTTCCTTCTCCTATATTCAACTCCTCAGGAGTATAATGATAAACTTTATTCTCTGGCAACTGAATCACATCCAATCCTTGTTTGAACAAACCACAAAACAGTTGGTTTCCTTTAACAAACATCCCCAAAGTAACCATATGACTCCTTTTATCATCATCATCTAACCTCAATCGGTTTACCTGTCCAGAAGCAATATCCAATATATTAATTCCATCGTCTTCAGTTCCAACCCATATATTGCCCTTATTATCAGAAGCTATTTCCCTTATCCGTTTTGTGGTCAACGAACGCCCATCACTTCCAGGTACATATTTATCAAATAACAAGTCATGATGAGGCAGATAATTCACTCCGCCAAACATGGTTCCCAGCCAAATTCCCCCTTCCCGATCTTGATAAATAGTATAAATAATCTTATCCGACAGACTGAACGAACGCATCAAATCTTGTTTCAAATGAACTCTTTTATTCTTCCTCTCATTCACAACAAATAAGCCTTCATGAGTTCCCACCCACAGTTCATCGTCAAAACAAGCCACATTACGTACAAATGTATGGTTAGCCTCAGGTATATCTATTTTTACAAGCTGATTCGTACTGGGATTATATTTCATCAATTCCCCTTCATGAATAGCCATTGCAATCCAATCACCATAATTACAAATAGAATTAATATTCTTTCCCTTTAACGAACGCCCGGTTTTATCAACACAATATTGTTCAAATTTATCCGTATTTCTATCATATCGAAAAAGTCCGACCCCCCATGTACCAACCCAGACATCACCATCAGGGCGTACCAAAATACAATCCGGAGCTTCTGTTTTAAAATGCTCTTTGTTGGTTACTTCATAAAAATAAAGTTTCTCATCCTTATAGCGAAAAACTCCCTGATCAGGAATCACAATCCAAATATTACCAATAGAATCCGCCACAATATTAGATACCCAATTATTCATATTCACCCCTTCCTCTGTTTCCATATTCATTGCCGTGAATATATCCAAGGCAGGATTATAACGATAGACTCCTCTATCCGTTCCTACCCATAACTGACGTTCCTTATCTTCAAACAAAGCAGAAATATTATGGTTTCCGGTACCGACTACATAGTCATCACAGTTCATCTGTACAATAGAAGTTCCATCAAAACGGTTCAAACCATTTTTTGTACCAAACCACATAAACCCGTAACTATCCTGAATGATAGCCTTCACATTACTTTGTGATAGTCCATTTTCACCCGTTATATGAGAAAAATAAAAATTGGATAATCCCTTATCAACAGCCTGTAATGTAAATACAACATACAAACAACATAAAATGAGCAAAGTCTTTTTCATAGCCTGTTCAAAATTTGAGCCAAAGATAAAAGAAAAAAAGGATAAATAATGCCAATATAAAAGAAATAGAGGATTGCCCTCTATTACTTTTCACGAATGACCATTACAAATCCCCCACCAGAAGCCATAAACATTTCAATAATATTCTTATTATCCGTATCCATTATTTTATGTTCGTATAAATTAGCATTCTTGTTACTTCTTTTTTTATCCTGAAAAATTTCAATGGTATATTTCTTATCCTGAGGCAGGAAAGAGCAATCCACCTGAATTGTCCTCTCACCCCAAGCGTTCAATCCGCCTATATACCAAGTATTTCCTTTCTGCTTAGCCAACACAGCATATTCGCCCACACAAGCAGCTAAGGGAATCGTCTGATCCCATGAAGTCGGAACTTCCGCTAAATATTTTAAAATATCAGGATACTTACGATACTCATCCGGAGAATCACATAAACAGGCAAATGGTGCGGAAAGTACAACAAACAAGGCCAATTCATGTGAACGAGTCCCCAATGAACTAGGCAACCCCGGATCGATCGGCTTAAATTTTTCCAATGTGCTGTTACGCATCGACCCCGGAGTATAATCAATTCCACCTCCCAACATACGGGCAAAGATACATTGAAGCTGATAATCCGGATTAGAAGTGGTATCCCACTTAAAACACTCCGCACATCGCATGGCTTCATAAGAAAGGATATTAGGATATGCCCGATGAAGTCCGGTAGGCTTGCTGCATCCATGAAAATCCACCATAAGATGCCGCTCAGCACAAGCCTTTGCCAGATTTTCATATTGAGGGATTATTTGAGCATCATCACGATCAAAAAAATCTATTTTCACCCCAACAGCACCCCACTTGCTGATAGAATCCAAATAACAATGCGGATGCTGGAATAAAGTAGCAGCAACAGTCCAAAGCCATACACCTACTTTTTTTTCTTTTCCATAGCGTATCACCTCTTTTATATCAATATTCTTATTCAAATCTGCATGATTAAAAACATTGCTCCAACCGGCATCGACCAGTAGATAAGGTATTTTGTTTTCGGAAGCGAAATCAATATAATACTTGTACATCTGTGTCGAAAGGTTTTGATGACCAGAAGGGAAAGGAGCTTTTTCCAAAATAGCACAATGCCACCATTCCCAAGTTGCTTTACCAGGACGAATCCAATCCGTATCCTTTATTTGTTGGGGCTTGGCCAGTAAGTAAATCATTTCATTAGTCAGTAGTTCCTTATCATCCTTGGCAACAATAGCCATACGCCAAGGAAAAGCATGGTTACCAGCAGTACGTGCTAAATAATTCTCCCTTTCTTTTACCACCGTAATAAAATTTCCCCAACTGCCCATCTCTATTGTTTTAGGATAGGTCGCCCAATAACCTTTCATCTTGCCATCTTCTTTACGAAGATACATACCCGGATAGTTATTTAAATCCGATTCAGCCACCACAACACGCACATTTTGCACCTTGTTTGTAAATAAAGTTGGTGTAATACCATATTTATGTTCTTCTATTTTAGAAATGCCCTCGTAAAGCACATTGCTCAACTCCCAAGCTGTAAAATTAGTTGTTTCAGGTAAAATAACTGCCGGATCATCAGCCAGATTAAAAGAAGCTTCTTCATCAACTACAATCAAAGAATCCTGCTCCGGAAGATTTCCACAAAAACGATATGCCATTCCTTCATTATACATCCGGAATATAACTGAATAACCATCCTTGAATTTCAAGGAAAGTTCATTATAATGGTCTGTTAATTCACGATAATTACCAGCTACCGGATAAACCTTCTCAGAAGTACTACTTGTAGAAGTCCCTACCACTTCACCATTCTTTCCCCATATATTACCATTTTGCATCGTCATACAAATAGCAGAGGGATGAATGACAGACCTACCTTCCAAACTTAAAGAATATTGTAAGACCCTTCCATTCTCTACAGTAAGTACCAATTGCCCGTTTGGGGATGATAATTCATAAACAGACAGCATTTGTGCCTGTGCAAAAATGCACAGACACAATGTTACCAACAAAAGGAAAAAATTCTTTTTTCTCATACAGCACACAAATTACGATGGATTTGTCCACCTTGATGGTTAATGTCCAATTCTCGCACCTTATCCAAAAAATCAATGGCTTTTCCCATTTCACGCAATCCTAAATACCCCAACCCCATCACATAATTACAATGAATGCAGTTACGTTTATCCAAGTCATCTTCCCAAATAGCCAGATCAGGCAGAGAAACAGCAAAATAATCAATCCGACAGTGGTCAAACAAATGCTTCTCACCATGCTTTATCAATTTGTTAAAGCAGCTGCGTGCCTTATCCTCTCTACCCAACGCACGCCATGCCAGACCTTGATAGAAAATCTTATCGGGTTGTTGGTCATTGTAGAAGAAAGCCTGTTGTGGTTCTGAAGAACCAATGGTCGCTTTGGTAAAGCAATCTATAGCTTGTTGCTCATTTCCCAAGCCACGAAACGCCTCACCTTTATAATACCAGATATCATTCTCTTCAGCATTTGCCAATTTTCCCTCACCCAAATTAAATGGATAAGCATCCGTTTCATCCAAAAGAACTAAAGCATCGGCATAGCGTTTTTCACTTAAAGCAATCTTTGCTAATTCTACACGACACAATACATATTGTCCGGTGATTTTTCCTTCTCCTCCTTCCCATGGATGGAAATTACGCGCGGCAATCAATTCTTTTGCTTCAGCATAGCGGCCTGATTGATTATACAAAGTGATACGTTCAATGGAAAGATCATCACGCTGCTCTACTTCGGGCAGATGTGCTTCCAAAAAAGCCAAACGTTCACTATGCGGCCGCCCTAAACGTTTATAAAGTTGATCCAACTCCATTAAGATACGAGAATCGTGCTCATCCAATGCATAAGCTTTTTCCAAAGTTTCCAAGGCTTTCTGCTTGTCATCGCGTTTATTATAATAAGCCAACGACAAATTACGCCATACGGTGGGATATGCCGGATTTATGGCCGCAGAATGTTCCCAACAGGCAATGGCATTGTCATACTGACGGTTAGCATACCAGAAATTACCTAAACTATATGCCGCTTTTGCCCCATGAATATTCAGACGTAAGGCATCTTGAAGAATCAATACTTCTTCTATACGATTCGGGAAACAATATGAATGATTCTCTTTTTCTGCCCGCTGATAATATTCCAATGCTTTACTCTCATCTCCCTTACAGGTATGGAAATATCCCATTGCATAATAAACGACAGGATATATTTCTGTAGTTCCGGTTACATGGCATTCCAGTAAAGATAAAGCTTCCTCATACAATCCGGCAGCAGCAAAATCCAATGCGTATTCTATATATCCGTGCGCCCAACCACGCATCAACTCTTTCATTTCCTCCAACACTTTCACATCCCGGGTCAACAAATAATGTTCAAAACGGCATCCCATATTAAAACGATCTATCTGCAATGATTCAGCTACGAGCGCCAAAGCTTCCTCTTTACGACCCAATTTGCGTAGAATGGAAGTTTTCAACTGACGCGCTTTGTGATTATGCCAATTACGAATCAATGAACGGTCTATCTTGTCCAAAGCACTTTCATACTTTCCTTTACGAGTGTCAAGTTGTGCTAGTGCATAATAAGCCGCATCCTGCCAAGCAGCATTCCATGCCGACTTAAAGAAAGCATCATAAGCCTCATCCCACTTCTGTTGCATCATACAACTCCAGCCCAAATTATAATAAGGTTCACCGTCATAAGGATTCGGATTACGTTCAGTCAAGGTTTCCACCGCTTTCCGGAAATAGCTTTCTGCCATTGCAAATTGTCCTTTACGCATCAACAATAACCCCACCGCATTGTTACAACGTACATCTCCCGGTTCACGCCTTAATGCTTCCATATAATAATCCATCGGATTATAAGTAGCATGGCGATATTGTTCCAAGTGTAGTCCGGTCAAAAACAGTTGTTCAACAGAAGCAATATTCTGAGGATCTTTAGCAGCCTTAGCAGGATCAGGAACCGGCCTGATTTCCGGTTTATCCGCCTGATAAGAAAGCAAAATTTGTCCTTCCTTATCACGAACCTCTGCACATACCTCCTCTTCTTTTAGTCCTTCTGCCGCAAAAGTCGTAATAAACGGTTCTGATGGCGAAATTTGTGTAGTCTTATCCAATAATACAGTGCCTTTAATAGCTTTTACTATAATACGTACTCCACTATTCGCTCCCGTAGTATAAAGCACCAAACGGGCTTTACCTTCCTTTATTTCCAAATTCAACAAAGCATCTTTGGTTGCATTCTTTACATAACCCACTTCACTATAAGGCATAAAATACTGTACCCATGATTTTTCCTCATAGGGCTGTAACCAAGTAAAGTCCGGTTGGTTATCCGTATACATACCGGTCATCAGCTCAATATAAGGTCCGTCCTCATCAGTCAGATTACGATCCCAAGCCTTACCGAAATCACCATTTCCCCATGTCCATTGTTTCTTTCCCGGAGAAACATGATGATCGGCCACGTGCAGAAGTCCCCCACGAACATCTTCTTCATAGCCACCCACAAAATCATATTTAGACTTGATAGCCATATATGATGTAGGAACCGGAATATTCTTATATTTAGAGATATCCACACCAGCAGAATAATCTTGTTTATAATAAACTCCTGTAGCAATAGGGAAAGAAGAGACATCGCGCTTGCCGTGATCGAACACCGCATTCACATCAGGCGGGAATACCGAATGATAATGGTCATTGACCACCACTGCAGGGTTGGCCCACCACAAGAAAGTCTGAGGGAAAGACGTACGATTATAAATCTTCACTTTAATTTCTATATAAGCCTTGCCCGGATAAAGCGTAAATCCCTGCATACCTTTAGTACGAAACATTCTCTCCACTTCATTGCACCATATTGTCTTGCTGCCATCCGCATTTTCCTCTATCAAGAAATCAGTAGGCAAAAAAGTAGAAGGACGGTGATGCTGAGGCCAGTTAAATTCGATTCCTCCAGAAATCCAAGGTCCTGTCAGTCCCACCAATGCCGGTTTCACAACTTGGTTGTAATAAACAAAGTGACGTTTCTTCACCTTATCATAAGCCATGTGTATACGTCCTCCCAACTCGGGAAGCACCATCACCTTGATGTATTCATTCTCGATAAACAACGCATGATATTTCTTGTCTGCTTTCTTATCTGAAATCTTCTCGACTACCGGATAAGGATAAACAGCTCCACAACTTCCCTGATAAACTCTCTTTTCAAGAAAAATAGGATTCTTCTCTTCCTCTCCTATCTCATAAGTAGGAAGCATAATATCTTCCTCCCATGCACGCACCTCACTGCCATGAACGGTACTTTGAATTAAATATTGAGTTATTTTTTCCATAATAAATGATTGTTATTTCACTAATTCTTTTTCTATTTCCTCCAGACTCTTTCCTTTGGTCTCCGGCAAACGGAATACAACAAATATTCCCCCACTCAGGCAAATCAGCCCATACAGCCAGAATGTCCCGGCAGCTCCCAAACCACTATTCAACATCGGGAAAGTATAGGTCAGTATAAAGCAGGCCGCCCACAAAGCGAAAGTGCAAACAGACATGGCAACTCCACGAATACGGTTCGGGAAAATCTCAGAGATAATGACCCACATCACTGTAGCCAAAGTCATGGCATAACAGGCAATAGCCATCACAACAATAATCAACAGCACAACTCCTGTGATATGAAAATAATAAGCGGCTCCCATAAAGGCATAAATTACTGCCAGTCCAAATGATCCGATCAGTGTCAACGCCTTACGTCCCCAACGGTCTACCACAAACATGGCTAGAATAGTAAATATGACATTTGTAATACCGGTCACCACAATATTCATCAAGACATCAGACACGCCATAACCTGCCGCCATAAATATTTCCTGTGCATAGTTGAAAATAACATTAATACCACACCATTGCTGCAAAATAGCCATGACAACACCTATAGTCAGCACTTTATACATAGCAGGATTCAATAATTGACGAAAACCTCCTTCTTGCGTCTGACAGGCTGAAGCCGCTTCTATGGCCGCCAACTCAGTAACAGCATATTCCTTTCCTCCCATACGGGTAAACACCTTGAGTGCAGCCTCCCGCTTTCCCGAAAAGGCTAACCAACGAGGACTCTCCGGTAATATAAAACTAAAAACAAAGAACAAGGCGGCCGGGACAGTCATTGCCCAAAACATCCAGCGCCATCCCATCTGTCCGTTCCATGATTCACGGATCATTTCATGAGTAGCTCCTAATGCCACAGGCTCGGCTATCTGCCAATTAACAATCTGAGAAGTCAAGATACCTAACACTACCGTCAATTGATTGATAGATACAAACCGTCCGCGCAGATGCGCCGGAGCTATTTCTGCTATATACATAGGTGACAAACTGGAAGCGATACCGATAGCAAAACCTCCTATCAGACGAAATACATTAAATAAAGTAAAGGAATGGACAGCCCCCGTACCAACAGCCGTACAAATAAATAATCCTGCCGCCAGAATCAAAATAGGTTTGCGCCCCAGACGGTCACTCAGTTTGCCGGCACTTAGCGCCCCAAACAAACAGCCAATCAAGGCACTGCTCATAGCCCAACCCTGCATGACGGGATTACCGGCTATACCGAAATATTGTTCATAGAAAGGTTTGGCTCCTCCGATTACGACCCAGTCATATCCAAACAGGAAACCTCCCATAGCGGAAATCAAAGCAATAAGGAATAGATAAAAATTAGATTGTGTTTTCATGGTTATCAACTATTAGTTATTTTTTATAATGCAAAGTAACAAAGATTCAAGGGTTTAAGAAATAGAAAAAATTACTTGGGACATGGACAATATTACTATTTTTATTTTGCAAGTTACTTTATCATAAAACAAGGACTACACCTCAATATACTGAGATGTAATCCTCAATCAAGCTATGCAAAGCAATCTATTTTTTACAACAATTCCAGCAAATCTCCACGTTTCATATCCACCGTTATCAAACCTTTTGCATCAGGATTTGCAATTGCCTCCTTACTATTTAAAAGCACTCTATATTTTTTCCCTTGAGGAATTTTCACTTTTAAAACCTGATCAGCAGTAGCTTTTAAAGAAGCTTTATTAATGACAGCATTCGTCCACTCAGCAGTCGCTTCAGCTCCTCCCTTTAAACATAGACCTTTAAAACCACCATCTTTCCATTCAATAGGCAAACAAGGTAAGAATTCTACATAACCCTCATGATTCTGTATTAGCATTTCTGCCATACCAGCTGTACCGGCAGGATTCCCATCAAACGAATAAATATCACCTTCCGCCCCAGCAATGCCACCTGGAGATACAGTCATTAAATTTTCACGTGAAAGCTTACCTTGTAATAATTGGACGCTCTTATACGCTTCCTGCGCATCTTTCAACCGGGCATACATACAAATCATATTAGCACGACTCCACTCTGTATCTTCCCAGTTCTCGGCAGACAAGCGATTTTCAATGGTCTTGCGGGCAGCTTCCGCCAGTTCAGGAGTCTTCTCCAAAGTAATCTGAGAGAAAGGATACAAAGCCAGCAGATGAGAGGTGTGGCGATGGTTGGGATGTGCTTCTTCGAAATCTTCAAACCACTCGCGGATAGCGCCATTGGCACGCAACTGGATGGGAGGAAGTTGGACAATAGCGGTACGCAGGCTATCGGCAAACTCGCGGTCGGTATCTAATATTTCTGAAGCCTGAACACAATTCGACAAGATCTCGTAGGCCAGTTCACGGTCACAGGCAGGCATCATGGAGGCAACCATTTCTTCACCGCCTACTGTACGGAACCAGTTTTCGGGTGAGATGCTCGGCCCTGTCATCAGATAACCACTCTTCGGGTCTTTTGCCAAGAAATCCAAAATGAACTGTGCATTACCTTTCAAAAGCGGATAGGCAGTTTCGGCCAGATATTGCTTGTCCTGTGTAAATTCGTATTGTGTCCAAAGATGAGAAGCAATCCATGAGCCTGCCATAGGAAACAGTCCCCAAATAATCGTGCTGGATGCAGGAGTATATCCCCAAACATTAGCGGTGGTATGGGCAGTCCAACCTTTACATCCATAGACCACTTCGGCAGTCTTTGCACCGTGATGCGCCAAATCCTTAATATAGGTAAACAGGGGGGCATTACATTCGGCAAGATTGCCGACATTGGCTGCCCAATAATTCTGTTCTGTATTGATATCCAGATGATAGTCATTGGTCCAGCCCATGTTGCACGCCTTGTTGTCATTGAAGAAACCCTGCAAGGCAATGGGCAATGGAGAGTTTTCACGAGAACTGGCAATGGTGAGGTAACGGCCATACTGGAAGAACAAGGCATCCAAACCAGTATCAGTCTTGCCTTCCTTCACTTGTTTCCAACGAACATCCGTAGGCAACGCGCGGTTAGCGTCCTGCCCGAAATGAATAGAAACACGATTATACAACGTGTTATAATCCTTTATATGCGCCTGCTTCAATTCATCATAAGATTTAGCTATAGCCTTCTTCACGCCATCAGCACAAAGCTTCTTGTAATCAGGACTTTTATAATCGGTACGCACATCAACAATCAAAGTCACGGCATCAGCTTCTTTTATACCTACTCCAGACTGTTCCATCTTTACCTCTCCATTATCAGCCAAAACGGCTATTCTTCCTTCAAAACAGACTCCGCCCGGACCATGCAAGGGAAAATCTACTTTCCCGGTAAATACCAATTGGTTATCTTCTACAGAAAGATCGGCTTGACGCATCAAATCCAATCCCATATTCATAGTAATGGACTTTTGCTTATCAGCGGTCAAGCGGAGTACGAGAACATTATCCGGGTTTGTAGCAAAATACTCACGTTTATAGTTCACACCGCCGGAGTTGAAAGAAACGCTGCTGATAGCCTCATCCAAGCTTAACGAACGGCGGTAGCCGGTTACTTTACCTTCGGGGTAAATGAATTGCATCTTCAAATCTCCAATGGGAAGATGAGTTCCGAAAGAAGTCTGGTTGCCATGAAGATTATCTCCGGCTATACGGTTTCCTTCCGATAGTTTTCCCTCAAAGAACAACTTTCTGAGCTGGTTCATTTTCTCTCGCCCGAAAGGTTTGTTCTGGTTCTCATTGTACTGGCCGGACCACATTGTCGATTCATTCAATGCCAGTTTCTCTTCCTCTATTCCACCATAAGTCATAGCTCCCAAACGCCCATTACCGATAGGTAAAGATTCCATCCAAACTTTTGCCGGTTGGGCATACCACAATTCTGTAGTTCCACAGGAATCTGTTGCACTCTGGCATCCGGAAAGGGCCAAAGCCATTGCTGCTAAATAAGTCTTAAAATGTTTCATATTTTTCATGATTAATAGTTTCTTCTGAAACAAAAGTAGATATACCTCTCCCATTAGGTAGAGAAAAACTCGCCATTTTTAGACTCTTTTGCTTCAATCGTAACCTATAAAAGGGAGTTATTCAACATTTAGAAATCTTTCCCGGCACAAATTCCAATACTTCACCATTTGTTATCATTTTCCCGGTGAGGCAGTCATTACAAACTCCAACGTTCCGCCATTCATAATATCCTGATGAGTAATATAATTCTTTGTATATTTCTTGCCATTCAGTTTCATGGAGCGGATATAAATCTCATTGTGCTCTTTGCGTGGGGCCTTAATGGTAAAAGTCTTTCCATCAGGCAACTGAATAACCGCTTCCTCCAACATAGGAGTACCGATAATATACTTCCCGCTAACCGGATTTACCGGATAAAAGCCAAGTGCGCCAAACACATACCAGGCAGACATTTCCCCGCAATCATCATTACCGGCATAACCTGAAGAGGAATCATTATACAGTTCATTCATGATATGTGCCACATATTTTTGTGTTTTCCAAGGTTCTCCCGCACACGCATACAGATAAGCCACATGATGGCTCGGCTCATTGCCATGCGCATATTGCCCTACAAAATCGGAAGCATTGTCATTCAGTTCACCACTTTGGTGATTGACTGTGAAAAAGGTATCCAACTTTGCCGTAAAAGCTTTGTTTCCCCCTGTCAGTGAAATCAAGTCAGGTATATTCTGGGGTACATACCAGAAGTATTGCCAGGCATTCCCCTCAGTGAAAGGGTAGCCGCCATTGGCTCCATACTTATAAGGATCGAAAGGCTCCATCCATTCTCCTTTCTTATTTTTCGGTTGAAAGAATTTTGTTTCTGCATTAAATAAATTCCTGTAAAAAGCAGAACGCTTCATAAAACGCCCATAATCCTCCTCTTTCCCTAATTTCCGGGCCAACAGTGCAACACACCAATCATCAAAAGCTTGTTCTAAAGTAATAGAAACAGATTGTGTTTGAATATCCTCAGGCATGTATCCATATTTCTCCCATACTTCAAAAGGAGAGTTCGGATGAGATACGATGGAACTGCTATGAACCGCTTCATAAGCCTTTTCCGCATCCACTCCTGCAACACCTTTCAGCACAGCATCCACAATGACAGGAATGGAGTGATTACCAATCATACAATAATTATCCTGCCCCCATAATTGCCATACAGGCAAATAACCATAATAGTCATATTGCCTCATCATGCTTTTAATAAAATCAGGAATGCGGTCGGTATGCAGCAAAGTATAAAGCGGATGAGCTGCTCTGAATGTATCCCATAAAGAAAAAGTGGAATAATGAACTTCATTATCGGCTACCTTACGTGTCGTATAATCGGCAGCCATATATTCACCATTTACATCGCTCATCGTATTAGGTTGTACCATAGTGTGATATAAAGCTGTATAAAAAATCTTTTTCTGCAAACCGGTACCTTGGATGATGACTTTCTTCAATTCTTTCTCCTAGCTGGCTTCGGCAGCAAAAGCAATATGTTCAAAGTTCCATCCGGGAACCTCAGCTGCCATATTCAACCGGGCATTTTCAATGGAAACTGAAGATAAAGCGACTTTACATATCAATTCATTATTCCACTTCTTGTCGAAACAGAATAATCCACACAGTTCTGTACCATTAATGACAGGAGTATTCTCATACCTCCGATTGCCATCATGTAACTGACTGGATAAGATTGGTTGGGAAAATTCAAGATGGAAATATATTTTCCTCAGTTTTGCCCATCCTGTAATAACACGATATCCTTCTACTACTGTAGGAGAAACTACACGGATTTGTGATTGAATTATCCGGCGGTTCCAACTCTCCTTATTTGCCGAATGATCTAAATCCAACCATAATTTCAACTGACCGCCATCAGAATAGATATAGCGATGTACCCCTACATGCACAGAAGCCGTCAACTCCGCTTGAATCTTCTCATCCGTTAATAATACTTGATAATACCCCGGACGCGCCTGTTCGTTTTGATGAGTAAAAGACGATTTCCTTTTATCACTCATGGTAGGAAATAGAAGGATATCTATAAAATCGGAAGCACCGGTTCCGCTTAAACGTGTATGACTGAAACCATAAATAATAGAATCATTATAATCATATCCCGAAGCTTGTGCCCAATCAGGCGCTTCACGAGTATAGGGACTCAGCTGCACCATACCAAAAGGGACAGTAGCTCCTGGATAATTATTCCCAGAAAGACTGGATTGAACAGCACCGGTTCCAATAAACGGATTAACCCAACGAGTTAGATTTTGGGCACTAATACAATTTACAGAAAGAATAAAAACAGCCAATAAATTTGCAAATCTTTTCATCATAGATTTAAGTTTCATTTATTGGCAAAATTAGTATATCCACACTCCCCACACAGATAAATTCTCGTCTATTTTAGCTTCATTTGCTTCATAAAGGCAAGTTTCTTGCCTCATCACCACTAAATATTACCATTATTCCGTTCATCCCAATTCATTTACCGCTAATAATGATTATCCCGACATCTCCAATCCCTCTTAATGTAAAAAAATCATAAATTCAGGAATGTTACTCCAATTACCGTATTCTTTTCACCTATTTTCTTATATTTGTAAATTATTCCATCACACAAACGTAAAAACAAATGGACCAGACCTTACTAAAATACTGGAAAACTTGTCTTCAAGATGCAGAGCGCAAAGCTATTGCTCTCAAAGGACCACGAATCACCCTAAACATTGATGACAAGATACTTAAATTCATTCCTCTCAAAAGTATTCCTGTTATTTTCCCTGATTGGAAAGCAGAAGACAGCAATGAAAAACAAAAAGTAATGATTGCTCCTTGTATTCTTTTGCCCGAATTTGAAAACGGCTGGACTTCCCAATCAGAAAGACCGGAATATCCCTTCTTGATTACTGCCACCATGTTGCCTGACGGCAAACTAACCGTATGCGAGAACGAATCAGACAGAATCCCAATATTTATTCGTAAATTTTTGGAGCCTAATGCAGCCAATGACCGCACTATAGCTTCTCTTTCAAAAGTAGATCAACTACTATCCAATTTTAACACTGAAGAAACAAAATGGGAGGCCTATTGGCAAGCATGCGAGCAGCTTTTCAAGAAAGCAACCGGCAAAACTTTCAGCACAATGAATTACTATGATAATCCAGAAATCATTATCATAAAAGCCTCCGAGCGCAATATGGCACAGCCCATAATCACACTATATGACAAACTCTTAAAAGATGACAATACCACTCCACATCCCCTGTTGAATTTATTAATACAAACAAAATCTGCTAACGCTCTTCCTATTCCAACTAACCGGAAAGTATATTGCAACCAAGAACACTGGGCACAAATGAGCAGCGACTTTCCTTTGTCCATATCTCAACGCGAAACACTAGCAATGTACACAACACCGGAATGTGCTGATATTTTTGTCGTCAACGGTCCTCCGGGAACAGGAAAAACCACTTTTCTGCAAACTGTCATCGCAAACAGACTTGCTCATAACATTCTAAACAATCCGGAAGAGCCGGAAATTATAGTTGCAAGTTCAGCTAATAATCAGGCGATCACCAATATCCTAAAGGATTTCAAAGCGGAAACAACCAATGACACAACACATCCCCGGTTGTCCAACCGCTGGCTACCCGAACTGGATACATTAGGCCTATATCTGTCAGGGAAAAAAGAGCTGCAACAACAGTACAAAATGATGTTCAACCCCAAAGGGGATGGATTTCCGGCAGCATACGATACACCTGAACGTCAAGAAGAGTACAAACAATTCTATCTGCAATGCTTCAATAACTTTTTCAAGAAAAACTATCAAGACGAAACAAAATGCCGGCAATTTCTCCGTAAAGAAATGCAAGCCCTCCAAAAAAAGATTATTCTCTGTATCCAAGCTGCCGAAACAACAGAATACGGAAACCGGAAGGAAAACAATATATTACAGAAGTTTATCCGCAAATTCCATGAGCCATTACCCTCCTATGACAAAGTAATAGAACAGTGGACTTTGACAGAAGAATTCAAAGAACGTTACGAAAAAATAAGTTCCAACCCTGAGTATGGCAACTTGCCTTATACAGAAGACATGGCAGTAAGGCTGGATATCAGCTATCGGTATCAAATGTTCTGGTATGCCATACATTATCGGGAAGCCGAGTTTATTCACCGGTTAAGCAAGTGCGATGAAGGCAAGCAGCGCACACAAGAAGCCTATACCCAAAGATTAAAACGTTTGGCTTGCGTAATGCCTGTTTTCATCTCTACTTTCCATTCTCTACCCAAGTATATGACCTATGCGGAGAACGGAAAATGGGATATTCCTTTATACAATGGAATAGATCTGTTGATTGTAGATGAATCCGGACAAGTTTCACCCGAACTTGCCGTTCCCTCCTTCAGTTTGGCCAAGCAAGCGATTTTAGTAGGTGATATTCAACAAATAGAGCCTGTATGGTCCATTTCTGATGAATATTCATTCATTAATTTAAAGAATCTGGGCATTGTTTCCAACCAGTCCTCGGAAAAATACCGTTTTTTAGAAAACAATGGTTTCCTTTCTTCTTCCGGAAGTATAATGAAACTGGCACGTAAAAGCTGTAATTTTACAGTAAAAGGTGAAAAAGGAGCTTTTCTGACCGAACACAGACGATGCGTAGATTCCATTATTGCCTATTGCAATGATTATGTTTACCACGGCAGGTTACTTCCTAAAAAAGGTAACGAAGTAAAATACAAGTCCCTCCCTTCCAAAGGATATGTACACATCAACAGTTACAGCAGCCCTGGAAAAACAGGAAGTCGCCTCAACCGGGCTGAAGCGGAAGCCATTGTCTGTTGGCTGGAACTGGAAAAAGATAATCTGGAAAAGACCTATAAAAAGCCTATTCATGAAATTGTAGCCGTAGTAACTCCTTTTAAAGCCCAAGAAGCCGAAATACGGCATCAAATACAAAAAATATCAGGAAATGAGAAATATAAAGATATGATCATCGGCACAGTACATTCCCTGCAAGGTGCCCAATGTCCGATTGTTCTTTTTTCAACAGTCAACTCTCCCGAAGACCATTCTCTTTTTATGGAGCGTGATGGAAAATACAATATGCTCAATGTAGCGATATCGCGCGCTCAGCATCATTTCATTGTTTTTGGCAACATGAATATTTTCCATCCGGAAGAAAACACCCCGGTAGGAAATATGGCTAAATGGCTTTTCGATGATCCATCCAACGAGATTTCCAACAACTTTATTTACCAACAGGAAGTTCCGCTGTGCACCTACCACCCCACCCTTCGTCTGTCCACCACAGAAGAGCATATCCAGGTTCTGCACCAAGCTTTTGAAAAAGCAAGACACCGTCTGCTGATTGTATCTCCATTCATATCTATCCACGCCATAGAAAACGACCAGTTGGTTCCGCTGATACGCCACACGGTACAACGAGGAGTGGATGTCACAGTCTACACCGATTCGTCTCTAGATTATGATACGAAAACCAATCAGTTGCTCAGCCGTGCCGAAGAGGGACGGAACATATTAATAGAAAATGGCGCAACCCTCATTGAAGTAAAAGGTATCCACAATAAATCATTGGCCATTGATAACCATACACTTATAGAGGGTTCTTTCAACTGGTTATCCGCCAACCGCCATAAAGAATACTCCCGCCACGAATGTTCCATAGTTGTATCATCTGTTCAAGCCGATGAGTACATCAACAATCTGATAAAGGAACTAGAAAGCAGAGAAAAAACCTTTCAATCCCTATCTAAGCCTACAATCAATCTTGACATTGACCAAAAATATCCGGGGTTCTTTACAAAAGAATCTTTTAATGATTGTACAGAAGAAGATATTTGCCGTATAAAACAAAAAGTCCAAGAGTTAGGCATTCAGAAAACAGTCCTTCCACCTTATATCCATAAACAACGTGAAACTTTCCCACGTGCTTATGAACCTTGGTGCACAGAAGAAAAGGAAATTATATGTGAGTTGATGCAAAAGACCAATCATCTTTCTATTTTTATAGAATGTCTGCAACGTACAGGACAAGCAATTCAAATTCAGATAGAAGGCAAAAACAATTGATTATAATCCTGAACTGATATCCTTTTTATGATATTCGGGAAACTTGGAAAACAAGAATCAGTCCCTATACGGAAGAGAGGAAAAGACAAATTACTTTTCGCCTTTTCCTCTCTTCCGTATAGCATATGCAACTCCTGCCCAGAGTTCCTTATTTTTTGGAATACATCCAGGTCCATTTATGCCAAAGACTCTCTAACGGTCCCTGCTTATGTCCTTTCAACCACCATTTGCAGAACTGTACTTGCAACAAAAAGAGTACAAAACCAACCAGCAAACTCAACGTATATCCACAGTACGGAGCCAGATAAAGTCCGAAAGGGAAATAAATAATAGCTCCGGCAATAGATTGGGTGATATAATTAGTTAGACTCATCCTACCATAATAACGAAGATTTGATACAAAATTCTTGAACCTATCCCGTTGATAAAGCAATACAAAAGAAGCAACCAGTACAAATGTAAAAGCGAACTTTTGCCACATATCAAAAGCAGTTCCGGCAGTCTGGCGAATGAGTTCACTGTCACTAGCCATAATCAACTCTTTCAGTTGGAAAAGCGGAGCAAAAGAGATAGCGGAAATGATAAGAGCCTTCACCCAAAAACGAGTATGTTTTTCGGAAGTTACAAATAATTGTTTGCGTCCGATATACAACCCCATCAAGAACAAGCCGGCAGTCTGCCAAAAACGCCCTGCTCCCAGAGCCCAATATAGACTGGCTTTCTGACCAAAGGTCATATTCTTACCCAAAAACTCCCACAAATTCCCCTCTTTGGTATATTCCGCCACTTCTTTATACATCGCCCCACTCCCCAATCGGGCAAAGTATGAGAAGGATCAAACAGACCTACTATATAATGATACCACTCAACGGGCTGCAATAAAAACAAAATAGCCGTAACAAGTATGGCACAGTCACTCCACTTGCGCACCACGAACAATACGATTCCCACTACCGAGAACAGCAACAACACATCTCCTGCCGGAAAAAAAGCTGCATTCAGCGTAGCAAAAGCTACCAATAACAGCAAACGCCACAGAAAACGATAACCAAAATCTTTTCCTTTACGCTGTTGGTTAGCCGACTGAATATAAAATGTAAATCCAAACAGCAAAGCAAAAATGGCATACGATTTTCCAGCCAATAAAGTAAATGTAACATTGAATACCCCGTCATTCAGTATATTCAACCATGCAGGCTGGTCTACCGGATAAACCGGAAAGATGAAATGCTCCAAACTATGCACTAAAAGAATTGCCATGACTGCAAATCCCCGTAAAGCATCCACCACCTCAACGCGTGGCAGTTTTTCTGATAATTGTTTTTCCATGAACTAGTTATTATTGTTTATTTAAAATTCGTTTTACCCAGCGGTTGGCCGGTTTCTCAAAATAGTAATAAGAAAGCAGACTCAGCCCGATAGCGACTGCAAAGATAAGCGGAATACTGATATACAGACTGATATGCCAATCGTATGTTTGCGCCAACTGCACATAAGCAAATAATATCCACTATACTCTCCTCTTCGGTGCTATTCCTGCTCTACATATCCGGGGGAGCGGTGAGCAACATTGGATAATAGACTACAAACAATATCATCAGAGTTTTGACAACTCTTACCAAAAACTGTATGTTAAAAAGAGAAACTGATTTCCTACAATATTTCCTTTAAATTCCAAGCCTGTATATGCCTGACCCCTTCATTGGAAGGGAATTGTACCTCATCCATGGAAACGACATATTTTTCATAATTATCACCTATCGTCAGCAAAGGAGCATATTCCCGTTCCATGGTTTGTGCCGTTTCCAACATGTAAGTTGCTTGGAGATAAATCACTCTATCGTCCTTCATAGCAACAAAATCAACTTCTTTATCCCGAAAAGAACCTGTATATACAATATAGCCTAAACGACGAAGTTCCAAATATACTGCATTCTCCAACAAATACCCGACTCCATAAGCAAAGCCCGGATAAAGAAAATTCTTAAAGGACAAGTCATTCAGATAATACTTGCAATTACCTGCCACCACATCCTTTCCTTTTATATTGTAACGTTCTGTTTTATAAGCAAGAAAAGCTTCTTCTATATAACCTAGATAATTAGATAAGGTATCATAACTCACCTTCCGGTTCTTGGATTTAAAGAAATTAACAATATGCTGAACGGAAAACAGATTGGACGCATTATTCACCAAATAAATAAAAATATCATCCAATAACCTTACATCACGAACGGGTTTACGCTTCACTATATCACGCAACAAAATCGTATCTTTCACAGAAGCGACATACTGTTTTTCTGACTCGACAGTGGGCAGGTTGTACAATTCGGGCAAACCGCCTTTCTGTAAATAGGCCAAATAAGAAGCCCGACCGGCAGGTTGCTGCATCAACTGTAAATATTCAGCATAACTATAGGGGAATATATGAAATTCTACATAACGTCCCGACAAAAGAGTGGCAAGTTCACTGGAAAGCATTTTAGAGTTAGAACCGCTGATAAACAATTCACTCTCTTCGACAAAGTCTTGCGAATGGGAGTTTACAAACCTTTCCCAGCCATCCACATTTTGAATTTCATCGAAAAACAAATATACTTTTCCTTGCGGTTTAAGCTTTTCCCGATAAAAACGATACAGACTTTCCAATGCTTTATAATCATCAATAAAATCAAATTCCAGATACTCCTTATTTATATATAGGATATTAGCCGGATTTACTCCTCGTTCCGAGACAAGACTTGAAGCAATTTGCCTGAGAATATAACTTTTGCCCGAACGACGTTGTCCTATAAGTACCTTCACCAAGTTATTCCCCACAAAATTGCCAATCTTGTCGGTATAAGATTTCCGTTCCAGTCCCAATTGATACGTATTTCCACCCCAAAGGTTATACTTTTCTAAAGCTTTCCATTTATCGTCCATACTCGAATCTTTTCCCACAAAGATAGTTTTTTTCGAGTATAATCGAAAAAAAAGCACTGTTTATTTCTTTTTTCGAGTATAATCGAAAAAACGTATCTATCTCAAACTGAATTAAAGAAAACGAATACAATCCGGCAGTATGTAAAATTTAACAAATTACTTAAACAAGCAAACTATTATTTTCCTACATTTGTTACCAGTGAAACTTTAAATACGAAAGAACATGAAAGCAAATCCTGTATTTAGTTTATACATCCCTACCAAATTAGTATTTGGCTGCGGAGAAATCAAGAAATTATCCAGTGAAAAATTACCGGGGAAAAAGGCACTGGTCGTCATCTCATCCGGAACTTCCATGCGGAAATATGGATATTTGGAGAGAGTACTTGCCCAATTAAGACTGAATAATGTAGAAACACTGGTTTACGATAAAATCCTTCCCAACCCCATCAAAGAACACGTCATGGAAGCAGCCGCCATCTGCCGGGAGGAAAAGTGCGACTTTGTAGTAGGACTGGGAGGCGGAAGTTCCATCGACTCAGCCAAAAGTATAGCTGTTATGGCCTGCAACGACGGTGACTACTGGGATTATGTATCAGGGGGTAGTGGTAAAGGACGCCCTGTTACCAAAGCACTTCCCATTATCGCCATCCCTACCACCGCCGGAACCGGAACGGAAATGGATCCATGGACAGTGATTACCCACGAAACGGCTCAAGAAAAGATAGGCTTCGGTTGCCAGCTGACCTTCCCTACCTTATCTATTGTAGACCCGGAACTGATGGTTTCCATTCCCCCGCACCTCACCGCCTATCAAGGGTTCGATGCATTCTTCCATGCCGCAGAGGGTTTTATCGCCAATTGTGCAACACCCATCAGTGATCTTTACGCCTTAGAAGCCATCCGTCTGATCTACAAATATCTGCCAGTAGCCGTAGCCGACGGAAAGAATTTGAAAGCGCGTGCCAAAATTGCTTGGGCCAGCACCTTGGCAGGCATGGTAGAAGCCACTTCAAGCTGCACTTCCGAACATTCATTAGAACATGCCATGAGTGCTTATTATCCACAACTTCCTCATGGAGCAGGACTCATTGCCTTGTCTGAGGCATACTTCGAAACTTTCCGGCATGACTGTACAAAACGTTACATGAAAATGGCTGAAATGATGACCCAGAAAAAGAGCAACCGTCCGTCCGATTTCATTGATGCATTGATTACACTGCAAAAAGAATGTAAAGTACATTCTATCAAACTGAGCGAATTTGGTATCCAATCCGAAGATTTCCCCAAATTCCTGCAAAATGCAAGAGATACGATGGGAGGACTGTTCACTCTCGACCCACGCCCGATTACAGACGAAGAAATCCTGCATATCTTTAAAAATTCTTATAAATAATGGATAAAGAACTAGACCTTGCCGTAACCTGTTACGGCAAGGTAAAACCATTGAAATATGATTTGGTCCTCCTCCCTTGGGGAGCTACCGAACCGCATAATCTGCACCTGCCTTATCTGACAGACTGCATTCTAAGCCACGACATCGCACTAGATGCTGCAAAACTGGCAAAAACACATTACGGTATTCGTTGCATGGTCATGCCTTACGTCACTGCCGGTTCACAGAATCCGGGACAACGCGAGCTGGATTTCTGCATCCATTATCGCTATGAAACGCAAAAAGCGATTTTAAGCGACCTAGTTGCCTCTCTATACGCCCAGGGATACCGCAAAATGGTCATTATCAACGGACATGGCGGCAATACATTCAAAAGTATGATACGTGACTTGTCACTGGACTATCCCGACTTCCTGATAGCCAGCAGCGAATGGTTTGCCTTTATCCCTGCTAAAGAGTACTTTGATGAACCGGGTGACCATGCAGATGAATTGGAAACTTCTGTTATGATGCATTATCATCCGGAATTGGTAAACCTGGATGAAGCCGGAGATGGAAATTATAAGAAGTTCGCTTCGCAAATGCTGAATGAAAAAGTGGCATGGATTCCGAGAAACTGGCAAAACGTTTCGCAAGATACCGGTATAGGCAATCCTAAAAAAGCAAGTGCCGGAAAAGGGAAGAAATACGCCGAAGCAGTCGTCGCAAAATATGCATTACTGTTTGAAGAGTTGGTACATAAAGAACTTTATTAATAGTTTTAGAACTAAACAGGTTTATTTTCTTCATAATAAAAAGCATAAATTTAGCACATCATATAAGTCACATTCAATTATATCACTGCATATAAACCAGTTACCCAACAATATATTCTGAAAAATATTCCAAAATATATTTGATATAATAAAATTCTAATGTACATTTGTGAAGTTAACTATATACTAACCTTTAAAAGCAGATCTTATGAAAAACAAATCACTTTTTTTAGTCCTAGTCATTCTTTGTTTGACTAGCGTAGAGATCTATTCTTCCCGACAAGAATTAAAGTTTGATGCACCTCTTCCGAGCAACACAGAAAACGGAAATGCTCGCAGTGATTACGGACCTCCCGGTGAAGGAGATAAATGCTGGTATTTCGATGGAGCGTCTTCTTGTGTAAATTTTTCATTCAATAATTGTTATGAAGACCCAAACCAAAGGTGCGGAAGAGATGAAGGAGCTCCCAATTAATTTAACCGACTAGCAAATCATTCCATAGGATATTTAAGATCTTTCCTATTCATAATTAGTTGATCCAATCTACAAACTGAAGATAATTAAATACCCTATATTTAATCTATAGTGTATGAAATATTTTTTGTATATCTTCACTTATCTGCTTCTAGGAGCATCATGTTCATCTCCTTCTCGTCCAATAGACTATGGTACAGAATTAACAGCTACAGACTCCATCTGCCTGTCTATAGATGAACATACACATTATGAAAGCAAATCTATATTCCAATTTGAAGAAAACGGACATGAGTATCTTTCCTTTTTGAATGAAAAAGCAAGCTATAAAGTTCATATCTATGATTTGGATACCAAACAAGTTATTAAAACAATTCATCTACAAAAAGAGGGGAGAAATGCAATGCCATCAACTAATGGCTGTTTTCCACTTAGCTCAAAGCATTTTTTAATTACAACTTGGAATGGAGTTTTTGGAATTATCAATGAAAAAGGAGAAGTGGAAAATAAGAATAGCTTTTGGAAAGACAGCGTAAACTTTCATGCTTTCGACCACATTTGTTGCATGAGTTATACATATCGACCTGCCATAATTAAGGATTCTATTTTATATTTCAGTCAATCATTATTAAAATATCCCCGTAAAAAAGATGAATGGGATAAAATACCCATATTTGCTTATGCAGACCTTCATAAAAAAAAACTAGGGTGGACAGAACTACGATACCCATCTATTTTTAACAAAGATGAGATAGACTACATTCTGTATGACCCTGAAATCAGTTACACATATACAGGTAAAGAAGTTGTTGTTTCACTGGGACAATATGACAGCATATTTGTATCTTCTAATTTCAAACATAAAAAAGCGTATAATGCTAAAAGCCATTATCTGCCCCACGTGCGTCCAGTCTCCCAAAATTTACAAATTGATTTATTCAAAACCATACATGACAGAGGATTACAGCCCCATTACCACCACTTGATGTATGATAAATACCGAAAAGTATTCTATCGGTTTGCCTTAATGCCGGATGATAATATAAAACCATTCTCCAACAATCCGCATCAAAGTTTCTCCATCATCATTCTAAACAAAGACTATGAAATTATTGGTGAAACAAAATTTCCCGGCAACACCTATGCCCATCACTTGTGCTTCGTAGGTAAAAAAGGCCTGTATATTTCAGAGAATAATGAAAACAATCCTCAGTTTGACGAAAACAAACTGGTATTCAGGTGTTTCACACTTCAAGGCCGGAAAAAATGAAGAAAAAGAACTACTCAATCATTCTATGTGGAGGACTGTTCCTGGCAAGCTGTATGTCCAATAATGACAAATGCCTTCAAAAACTGTTTGATGAAGTCGGAGTTGAGAAATCACAAATCCACAATGCCACCCACCTTGTTACCATATTGGGTAATGGTTGCAAAGGATGCATACACAAAGCTCTGTCAGAAATACATAACTCGACCGATACTATTTATATAATTGCATGTAAAAGTAAAAAGACTTTCAATTTAATTGTCAATAAAAATATAGATGACTACTCCAATGTATATCTAGACACTAAATCCATATTAGTGGAATTGGATATGGCTAAAAACACACCTAGAGTCTACCTTTTAAATAATGGTAAATATGTGTCGCACTCTTTTTATGGAAATGAATCTCCCAGCGAAGAAGCGAACACCACCATTACATTCAACACAAATGAGATAGATTTAGGCAAAATCAGCCGCACGGAAAAGGCAAGAATCAAATTCACAATATGGAATACAGGGAAGAACATAGTAAGAATCAGTCATATAGATCTTTCATGCGAATGTTTGAATATTGAAAATGAAATTACTGAAATAAATCCGGGAGACAGCACTTGTCTGAATATCATTTTCCATCCCGATGACATAGGAAAGTTTCAAAGAGAAATTTTATTATATGGTAATTTTGACTCATCTCCCAAACTTTTAACCATTACAGGAGAATACTTTTAATAAAATAATACAATCTTGCTATAAATAATTTTTTAGCTATTTATAGCGAGTATACCATCCATTTCTACCCTTTTGAAAGTTCCTCCAATGTTTTTTCCTCGTACCTGCAAATTGCCTCCTTATAATCCTCGGAAATCAATTTCGGTTCTTTGGTAGCCAGGTCATAACCTACCATCACCGTGCGGCACTCACACTTCACCTCATGGGTATCCGTAGTCACGGCACGCTGCAACAAAGTAAAACTCTTATGCCCCAAATGTACCACAGCCGTTTCTATCACCAGATGATCCGAGAAAAATACCGGCATAAAGAAGTTTGCATTGATATTGGCCACCACAATAGCCAGCTTACTCCAGTCGGCACTGCCAAACACATCTTTTATATAAGTAGTCTTTGCCAAATCATACAAAGAAAAGTAAACCGAATTGTTCATATGACCAAACTGGTCCACATCGCTGAATCGTATCTGCACCGGCATAGTATGCCTGAATTTTATATCCTCTGCCATAGTTAAGCTTATTAAAATCGTTCAAATATAACACTTTTCTCAATAATTGAACCCTAAATGACAGATTATTCTTAATTTTGCTGCGAAATAAATGAATATGTAATTTTAATAACAATATAAACATGGATAAGAAGTATAGCAGGGAGACCTTATGCGTACAGGCAGGCTGGACTCCGAAAAAAGGCGAACCGCGCGTTTTGCCTATTTATCAAAGTACCACATTCAAGTATGACACCAGCGAACAGATGGCGCGTCTGTTCGATCTGGAAGATTCGGGATATTTCTATACACGCTTGCAAAACCCCACCAATGACGCCGTCGCCGCAAAAATCGCAGCATTGGAAGGTGGTGTGGGTGCTATGCTGACCTCGTCCGGCCAGGCTGCCAACTTCTATGCCATTTTCAATATCTGTCAGGCAGGCGACCACTTCGTATGCTCGTCTACCATCTACGGAGGTACATTCAATCTGTTTGGCGTCACGCTGAAAAAACTGGGCATCGAGTGTACCTTCATTGACGCCAATGCATCCGAAGAGGAAATAGACCAAGCTTTCCGCCCGAATACCAAAGCGTTGTTCGGCGAAACCATCTCCAATCCGAGCATCGATGTGCTGGACATCGAAAAGTTCGCACGCATCGCACACAAGCACGGTGTGCCTTTGATTGTGGACAACACCTTCGCCACTCCCATCAACTGTCGCCCGTTTGAATGGGGAGCGGATATCGTCACCCATTCTACAACCAAATACATGGACGGTCATGCCACCAGTGTAGGAGGCGCCATTGTGGACAGCGGCAACTTTGACTGGGAAGCCCATGCGGACAAATTCCCCGGTCTGACCCAGCCCGACGAGTCTTATCACGGACTGACTTATACCAAAGCGTTCGGCAAAATGGCTTACATGACGAAAGCAACCGCCCAACTGATGCGTGACCTCGGCTCCATCCAGTCTCCGCAAAATGCGTTCCTGCTGAATCTGGGATTGGAAACATTACACCTGCGCGTGCCCCGTCATTGCGAAAACGCACAGAAAGTGGCCGAATGGCTGGAAGCCAACCCGAAAGTGAAATGGGTGAACTATTGCGGACTGAAAAGCAGCAAATACTATGATCTGGCACAGAAATATATGCCAAACGGCTCGTGCGGTGTCATCGCTTTCGGCTTGAACGGAACCCGTGAGGAAGCGATAGAATTTATGGACAGGCTGAAATTCATCTGCATCGTAACCCATGTGGCCGACGCACGGACCTGCGTACTGCATCCCGCCAGCCATACTCACCGCCAGCTCACCGACGAACAGTTGCGCGAAGCGGGAGTAGCTCCGGACTTGATTCGTCTTTCAGTGGGCATCGAGAATGTAAACGACATCATAGCCGACATTGAGCAAGCTTTACAATAAGACGAAGCGGATGAAAAAAATTATTATCATTGGCGCCACTTCCGGCATCGGACTGGAAGTGGCGCGATGCTATCTGAAAGACGGCTGGCAAGTAGGCGTGGCAGGACGTAGAGAAGAAGAACTGGAAAAAATCCGGTTATCCGCGCCCGGACAGGTATGTACTCAGACAATAGATGTCACCCGTGAGGACGCCCCTTTCTCATTGGAGCAACTGATTACTAAAATGGGAGGTATGGATGTGTTCTTGCTCAGCTCGGGCATAGGCAAACAAAATCTTTCACTTCAACCCGATATAGAATTACAAACCGCCGCCACCAATGTTTCGGGATTCATACGGATGGTCAATGCCGCCTATCACTATTTTGAGCAACGCGGGAAAGGGCATATAGCCGTAATCAGCTCCATAGCAGGCACCAAAGGGCTGGGATCCGCCCCAGCTTATTCAGCTACCAAGCGGTTTCAGAACACGTACATAAATGCATTGGAGCAATTGGCACACATGAAGAAACTAAACATCTCCTTCACCGATATCCGTCCCGGATTTGTCGCCACTCCTTTGCTGAAAGATGATAAATATCCGCTGCTGATGCATACTTCCCAAGTAGCATCTCAAATTGTAAAAGCCATTTCCCGAAGGAAAAGAGTAGCCATCATAGACTGGCGCTATCAGTTTATCGTATTCTTCTGGAAATTGATTCCCGGATGGTTATGGGTGAGGTTGCCTGTGCGGAACCAATAATCCCCAGCCAATATCATTTCATAAGAAAAACCCCTTGTTCTCATCCTGAACTTGCGAAAGATTTGTAAACAAGGCGAGGGTTTCTTCATTCTACTCCCCGAAATTACCTGAATGAAAGGAATTGGTTAAAGGGACCGGCAAAGCCTGTGATCATGCTGATGAAAGATCAAACAGGCTATTGAATGATGCTTTCTTTGTAAAGCTGAACCTCTTTACAAACATAGAAACTTAAAAAAATTCTTTTCCCTTTGTAACAACTTTCCCACTTCCCCCGTCTATCTGATTGAAAGCGCTTTCAAAAAACAATTTCAGTATGAACAAAAACCAAATAGAACCATGAAAAAGTTTGTATTTACTCTATTGCTAGTCTTCGTCTGCCATCTGGGCTACGCCCAAGGCATCAACGGTCTTTTCAATGAATTCGGCAGCGAAAAAAATGCCGATTGTGTCAAAGTATCTTCTTTCATGATGTCTCTTGGAAAAATGTTTGCCGGACACGATGAAGACGCTGAGATAATAAGAAAAATAAAGTCAATAAAAGTACTGGACCTGGAATCTTGTACGGCAAGCGTAAAAGAACGGTTCAACAAAAAAGTGAACAAACTGAATCTGAAAGGATATGATGAGCTGATGCGTGTAAACGATGAAGGCGAGAAAGTCCGCGTGCTGATGAAAACAAAAAAGGAAACTATCCGTGAACTGCTGTTTGTATGCACCGGAAAAGAAGACTGTACACTGGTACAGATAAACGGAAAATTCACAAAGGATGATATAAACAAATTAGTAAATCAGGAAACAGGGAAGAAGCATGGACACCGCTGAGTTTAAGCAACAATTTCTACCTTACCACCGGAAACTCTACCGGGTAGCCTTCCGGCTGACGGGCAACCCTCAGGATGCGGAAGATATGGTGCAGGAAGCGTATCTGAAATTGTGGAACAAGCGCGATGAACTGGCGGACGTACTGAACACCGAAGCCTATTGTGTCACCCTCATCAAGAATCTGTGCTACGACGTCCTGCGCCGGAGTCAGCCGGATGAAGACGGACGCCCTCCCGAAGAGCTGAACCTCCCTACGGACACCAACATAGCGCGGGAAGTGGAACAACGGGATGAGGTGAACCAGGTACGCCGGCTCATCGGCAGACTGCCAGAGCAACAAAAGCGGGTGATTCTGCTCCGTGATGTCAATGACTGCTCCTTTGAGGAGATAGAGCAAGCCACAGGACTGAATGCCATCAACATACGTGTGTTGCTGAGCCGCGCCCGCAAAAAGATACGTGAACAATATAATGCAATAATGAACTATGAAAGTAAATGAAATAGAAAGACTATTGACCCGGTATTACGATGGAGAAACCAGCGAAACCGAAGAAAAGGAACTGAAACGCTTTTTTACCGAAGAGGACGTTCCGGCTCATTTACTTGCCGAGAAGGAAATCTTCATGCAACTGGCAGCACAGCCCGCTCCCGAAATACCGGAAGGACTGGAAAGCAGGCTGAGCCGCAAGATAGACCAATGGGACACAGGCGAAAGACGCACGCTGAAAATAAAAAAACATACACGGGTCCTCCGCTTGCAATGGATAGGGAGCATAGCCGCCAGCCTGCTCATCCTGCTCTCCGTAGGACTGTACCTATACAAGCCCTATCCGGCACCGCAAGATACCTGCGCCACCCCCGAAGAAGCATACGTACAGGCCCAGAAGGCACTTATCATGCTTTCCAGCAGCCTGAATAAAGGAATAGAAAAAGTGGAATTGGTGCAGGAAGCCACCGGAAAAATTCAAGAGAACGTAAACGAACAATTAAACCGATTAAATAACATAAAACAATGAAACGTACATATATCATTACCTTATTGCTCTCTCTGTGCTCACTGTTCACCTACGCACAGGACAGTTTTTTCGACAAGTTCGCTGATATGGACGGGGTAACCTCTGTCTATATCTCAAAAGCCATGCTCAGCCTGATGCCCGACATGAAAACGGAAGGGGTAAATATAGGCGAAGTAGCCTCCAAACTGGATAACATCCAGATTCTAAGTTGTGAAAAACCCGACATTATCGCCAAGCTGAAAAAAGAGACAGCTTTCATCAGTCCCAAGAACGGCTACGAGGAACTGATGCGCATAAACGATGAAGGCGAAAAGACCATCATTTATCTGAAACGGAACAAAAACAAAGAAAAGGAATTTGTATTGATGAGTCAGGAAAAAAATGAATTTACCATCATCGCCATCACAGGAAATCTGACCCTGCAAGAGATACAAGGCATCATCAACAAGGAGTAACTCCACACATCCCCCACCATAAGGCCTTTTCTCCCGCCTGCTAAGGTCTGAAGAAAGGATATATACTATCTCCATAGCACTATGGAGTTATCTCCAAAGCTTGCGGAGTTAACTCCAAAGGCTATGGAGATAACTCCGCAGGCTTTGGAGATAGTAACCGGACGGTCGGAAAGGCTTAACAATAGGGCTGCGAATGCTTACGTTATCTCCGGAAAAGGGTTTTATCCGCCCGTAGAAGCCCCGCCAATGAAGGAACTTATTTCTTTATCCGTTTTTGGGTAGGCAAAGTAAACTCATGCGCTTCGGTCACCGCCCCGTTGCTCTCTGTTGCAAAAACACGGAATTGCGCCTGGCCTGTTTTCAACTTCCTGCCTCCACGAATGGTGGCCGTGTACCTTATCTGATTCCCGACAGGCATATAGGCAATCTGAGCCGAAGGTGAAATCAAAATATGTTTCATGCCGCTCATTTCCTCTATTACCGGAGTAACATTGTAAGCGGGCACATCACCATCATTCACCACATCGAACACCAGTTTGCTGTCTTCTTCCGCATCAATAACATGGTTACGGTTATCATCGATAAAACGCAGGTTGATAATCCTCAATCCCGATGAAGGCTCATAAGAGGAAGTGTGCTCATACTGCGAAGAAGAAGGATAAGTCTTTACGTAATACTCCTCCACCTGATAAGTTTCCTCCCGAGGTGTAGTTATGGCATTTCCCACAGCAGCCCCCGTTACAGTTCCCAGCAGGGCGCCGAATTGCGAACCGTTGTATCCGCCGGCCCTGTCACCCACAATAGCGCCTAATACTCCGCCGATGGCCGCACCGGCTTGTACTGCCGCCGGATTGCCTTGCATTCCGGATGGTGAGCAAGCCGAAAGCAAAGCGGTCGGAATGCATAAAATGAATATCATTTTTCTCATACCCCAAGTAGTTTATAATCTTTATCAGACAGACAAATATACTTTTTCCTATTGACAATGGGTTCATCGGCTATGTTAAAATTTCATTTCCTGTCATGCATCCTCATCGGTCTAACCGCCATCATTCTGGATGGAAGGCTCTTCTTCCTAAAATGAAAAGATAAGTCTAAATAACACAAGAAACAGAAGGAGACGTTTTTTTTTCTATATATTTGCCGGAAAACAAATGAAAAGTTCTTCGCCATACCCTTGCATCGCCGCAGAAGGCTTCCCCTCTCCGCTGCAAAACCGCGCCCGGTATGGCAAGGAAATATTTATAACCTATCATTATGGAATTGAAAGCAAAATACGAACAGCGCATTGAACAGGCTGAGGCAGAACTCCGCCAGGTAAAAAATAAGATTCTCCGCATCAGCACGCTGAGGGTCTTGTTATTTGCAGCAGGGATTATAGGAACAATCTACTTCTATCAGGCAGGGACACCCACTATATGTCTAACCATAGCGGTCACTTTCGTTCCTTTTCTGGCATTGGTGAAGTATCACAACCGGTTGTTTTTCCGCAAAGACTGGCTGGAAACCTGCATACGGGTGAATAGTGACGAGCTTTCCGCACTGGCGGACAACTATGAGCCATTTGAGGACGGAAAGGAATTCACAAACCCGGCCCACAGGTATTCTTTTGACCTGGACTTGTTCGGAAGGCACTCCTTGTTCCAGGCCTTGAACCGTACCTGCACTTCATTCGGAAAGGAAAAACTGGCAGAATGGTTGCAAAATCATCTGGAGATAAAGGAAGAGATAATCCAACGGCAGGAGGCGACAAAGGAACTGGCTGCTTATTCCGATTTCCGGGAAACATTCCGGATCACCGGCCTGCTCTACAAAGGGGCGACAAGCGACCGCGAAGAAATTAAAGAGTGGACGGAAGCACCTGCCTATTTCAGCAAGAAATGGTGGAGCCGCCCGTTATTGGGAATCGTTCCCGGAGTCAACATCGTACTGGCTATGCTGGGAGTGGCGGGGGTCATTCCGATGACATGGTTCGGACTGGCCTTCGGACTGTTCGTGATAGGTAGTTTCGGACTGATAAAGCCTGTCAGCAACCTGCAAAGAGTGTATGACAAGAAATTACGTATTCTGTCTATCTACGCCGAACTGATCAGCCTGATAGAAAACCGGGAAATGAACGCTCCGCTACTCAGACACCTGAAAGCTGAATTCGGCATGAACGGGAAATCCACCACCCATATCTTGAAAGAGCTTTCACGGGAACTGGACAAACTGGACTTGCGCAACAACCAACTGCTATATGTCTTGCTGGAAGGTTCCATGTTCTGGCAACTCCGGCAGGTAATGCGCATTGAGCAATGGAGGCACAAATATGGAAAATATCTGCTCCACTGGCTGGACGTATTGGGTGACATTGATGCTCTTTGTTCTCTGGCGACATTTGCCGGCAACCATCCCGCATACACCTATCCGACCATTGCCGGCAAGCCTTTTGTATTCCTTGCAAAGGATATGGGACATCCCCTGATGCCTGCACGGCAATGTGTGACCAATGATGCCGATATCCCCTCAAGACCGTTCTTTGTCATCATCACAGGAGCCAACATGGCAGGAAAAAGTACTTATCTGCGTACAATCGGAGTGAATTATGTATTGGCATGTACCGGCTGCCCCGTATGCTGTTCCTCCCTTGAAATATATCCTGCCAAACTAGTGACAAGCTTGCGGACTTCCGATTCGTTGACAGACAACGAATCTTACTTCTTTGCCGAACTAAAACGATTGAAACAAATTATAGACCGCCTGAATAAGGGAGAGGAGTTGTTCATCATTCTGGATGAGATTTTAAAAGGAACCAACTCGATGGACAAGCAGAAAGGCTCATTCGCCCTGGTACGCCAACTGATGGAACTGAAGACGAATGGCATCATTGCCACACACGACCTGCTATTAGGGAAACTAATAGAATATTTCCCCAAAGAGATACGGAATTATTGCTTTGAAGCTGATATTACCAACGATGAACTGACTTTTTCATACAAACTCCGTGAAGGTATCGCACAAAATATGAATGCCTGCTTCCTGATGAAAAAGATGGGGCTAATCATCAACGACTAACCCCACCCGACAATTTATCACATTAACGTCTTAAGCAAATAAAGCAGACCTTCACAGGCACACCTTATTTCATAACATAAAGAGTCATAGAAAATCAAAATTCACTTGTTTCCAAGCAATGTACAAACGCACTTGCATCATCTCCCGTGAAATAAAACACAGAAGATGCAGGTTCGTATGTATAGGGGATGAAACGGAACAGCTGGGCCGCAACGAATTTCTTGTCCTGAGAAATCATATAGTCCATACGTACGTTTCCGTTTGTCTTTACTTTCACGTCATTCCTGGTTTCAAAACCTTTTTTCTCCAACGCATCCGTCAAAGCCTGTAAATCGCATACATCAAAGAAGCAGGTCCCTTCTTTAGCTACGCTGCCGGTAGGTGCATATACCCATTCCTTGCCTCGCCAGAAAAAGCGGAATACGGCCCACAGAAACAAAATGGTTCCACCGGCCATAAGCACCATGCTCATGGTGGATGAGGAATCCCCCATCTTTAAAGAGGTTGCAAATGCACCCGCACCTATCACACAAAGGATAGCGGATATGATAATAGAAGAAACACTAGTACGTTTTACGACATCAGGGTGTGTTGTTGAAAACAAGGTTGCTTCAGTAGAAACTGTATTACTCATAATAATTTAAATTTTATTCTTTACTAATTAAAAATACAATAATTCATACCAAGGTCACATCTCGCCAATCACCCGACAAGACAGAACCATGAAAAACAAATTGGTAAAAGAATAAAAGCTAAATAAGAATGCGCCTCATACCAAAGATATAGTGCTCGCAAGCACTATCCCAGGGAAGGGAATAGGAAGAGGCATACACATGGGTATGACAGCTTGCAAGACTGGCCATCCGGGCGGCCATCTTACGCAACAAAATTTTGATAAATTGGGTAGTCTCCATGGAGGAAAAACGGTACATACGCTCTGCAGAGGCACTGACGCGATGTGCTAAAGTATGAGCGTCCCCAAACTCCATATCTGCTATTCCCTTATTGCTATCCAAGGGAATGACACGATCTTCATTGATGGAGTGCTGCGGAGTAGTATCCGTATGCTGTACAGTACATACCGTCATTGATGCAGCTGGAACTGCATCTACATATTCTGTTCCGGCAAAAGCCAAGGCAAACAGAAAAAATAATATGACTGTAACAAATCCTTTCATTGCTTACTGTTTGGTTTACAAAGATAACATAAATAGCGTTTTAGGTTTCATTTCATACAATAATTAACACATATCAAAGGTATTTTGTTTTAAGGGAGCTATGAAGGATTATCCAAAATTATGAAGGATCGGTTCTCAATTCCTTCATGGTTTCTTCCTGAAAAGCAACAGGTTACCTATCTATGACGGTTTTGAAGGAATTATTCGATGTTTCTAATTCCGACTTTAAATTAAAAGCTGTTCTTGTTCTGCATGCCTCGTCCGTATCAAAACTTTTGTAAACAGAACAAGTAATATGCATGTGGACAGAAGCCTCACAGCTTGTTTTCTCATTACTGCCGGTCAGGGCATAAAATAAAAAAAGCCACAGCTTTTATAGCTATGGCTTTTATATATATGATGATTACAGATTATTCAGCTTTAGGGGCTTCCTCTGTAGTTTCAGCTGCCGGTGCTGCAGGAGCTTCTGTAGCGGCTGCACTCTTCTTAGAACGACGAGTACGAGTTGCTTTCTTAGCAGTTGCAGTCTTAGCCATGTTTTCATCGTAATCTACCAATTCGATAAAGCACATTTCAGCATTATCACCCAAACGATGACCTGTTTTGATGATACGAGTATAACCACCCGGACGATCTGCTACTTTTACAGAGATTTCTTTGAACAACTCCGTTACAGCAAACTTATCTTGCAAGTTGCTAAATACAACACGACGTGAATTAGTTGTGTCGTCTTTAGATTTTGTAATTAAAGGCTCAACGAATTTCTTCAAAGCTTTAGCCTTTGCAACAGTCGTAGTGATTCTTTTGTGCTTGATCAAAGAACAAGCCATGTTAGATAACATAGCACTTCTATGAGAAGCAGTACGACCTAAATGATTGAATTTCTTATTATGTCTCATTTTTTATTCTTTATCTAATTTATATTTAGAGATATCGGTTCCAAACGACAGATTCAGACCCTCGAGCAAATCATCAAGCTCCGTGAGCGATTTCTTACCGAAGTTTCTGAACTTCAACAGATCTGTCTTGTTGAACTGTACCAAGTCACCCAATGTTTCCACATCGGCAGCTTTCAAGCAGTTCAAGGCACGAACTGAGAGGTCCATATCAACAAGCTTAGTCTTAAGCAGCTGGCGCATGTGCAATACTTCTTCATCAAATTCTTCATTGCCGTCCACATCGGATGTTTCAAGAGTAATCTTTTCATCAGAGAACAACATGAAATGATAAATCAATATTTTAGCGGCTTCTTTCAAAGCTTCCTTCGGGTGAATGGAACCATCGGTAGTAATTTCCAATACCAGCTTTTCGTAGTCAGTCTTCTGTTCAACACGGAAGTTTTCCACCTGATATTTTACATTACGTATCGGTGTGTAAATAGAATCGATAGGAATTACATTAACATCGGTACAATATTCGCGGTTTTCGTCGGCCGGAACATACCCTCTACCTTTATTAATGGTAATGTCCATCTGCATTGTTGCTTTTGAATCTAAATGGCAAATAACCAATTCAGGATTTAACACTTCAAATC
>ENA-OURS01000058-OURS01000058.1-human-gut-metagenome-genome-assembly--contig:-NODE-58-length-129262-cov-36.188055_pt1 | contig 129262 bp, 135 predicted proteins | sample MGYA00242109_ERZ509010 | MGnify/ENA primary metagenome ERZ509010 (study PRJEB26280, sample SAMEA2338774) | human gut metagenome | biome: human gut; feature: human-associated habitat; material... | reverse complement strand
TTTACCAATCGGTTTTGGAAGAACAAAGAAGTTTGCATATACAACAAGTGTAACAAGTTCAATCGACTTTGTAATGGACGTAAATGGTTTTAAAGGACCAAATAGTGAAGCACGAAACGGAAAACAATATGATATTCGTAGTTTCAAAGTTGCAAAATTTTCCACTGGTTGTGCAGGAAACGACATCAGTGGAATCGGTTGTGTATATAAATTACCATCATTCAGTCCAATAAAAGCAGGAACAGATGATATGAAAAAATGGGATCCCAATTGGACAGCAGAGAAAGTTGGTAGTTCTAGGGCAAGTATGGATAATTACTGGGCAGGGGCAAAGAAAGCTTGTGATGAACTAGGAATGAGCCTACCGGATAGATCAAAACTGCGAAGCATACGTGAAGCCAGCATGAAAGATTCCAGCTTAGGCTTATCACCTTACAGCTGGTTCTGGTTGTCTGAGGAGAGCGACGCTACATTCTCGTACGTCATGTTCTTCGCCTATGGCGGCAGCACGTACTACGCCAACAAGGACTACAGCGGCTATGGGGTCTTGTGTGTAGGTGATTAGGTCTTTCTATAGGTCTGTGATTTACAGAAAGCGGGGATTATACCCCGCTTTTTACAATTATTAATTATCCCCGTGTTGTGGATTACGACACTAGCGACTATTTTTTATTTTCAACAACAAATGACTTTATACCCGTTCGTAATGACATGTCCCCCTCAGCCATACGGCACGCAGTTTCACTCGGCTCATACTTCGCCGGTTCAACTAGTGTCCCCACCCCACCTCTCGCAAAACAATTCACTGGATTGTTTTGCTCGGCAGAGTCACAAGGGGCGAGAGAGTAAAGTTAAGGAGATTCCGAAACGAGTTCGGAATGACAATTAATAAAATTTCCCCCTCAGCCATACGGCACGCAGTTTCACACGGCTCATTCTTCGCCGGTTCAACTAGTGTCCCTAGCCCTCTCCCACGTAGGTGGGAGGGAAAAATAACTGTTACCCACCCCAACCCTCCCTAATCAGGGAGGGTATATAAAAGCCCCCTCCTCGAAATCAAAGATTTCGGTCCTCCCGCAAGGGGTGGACATTAGAGAGAATAAACGTAACTGTACTAAATATCCACACCTTGCATCATATCAACAAGTTGTTGGATTGTACCCTCCATGGTTACGCTTTCAGAGGTTCGTTGTTGCAAAAATGCATTAACTTTTGGCATCATTTCAATTGCAATATCAAGTTTTGGGTTTGACCCAGGTTGATACATACCAACATCAATCAAGTCTTTATTCTCTCGATACATAGACATAATTGTTCTCAACTTCGCTGCTGCTGCTTTATGTTCCGGAGATGCAATTGCGCTCATCAAACGGGAAATACTTCCTAATACATCAATTGCCGGATAGTGGTTAGATTCCGCAACTTTTCTTGACAAGAAAATGTGGCCGTCTACAATACCACGCACAATATCAACAATCGGGTCTGAAATATCATCACCCTCCATAAGTACTGTATATAAAGCAGTAATTGAACCTTTTGGACTGTTTCCGGCTCTTTCAAGTACTTTTTGAAGCCATGAAAAAATTGATGGCGGATAACCTTTCATTGTCGGTGGTTCTCCTAATGACAAACCAACTTCACGACCTGCCATAGCGCAACGAGTAACAGTATCTGTCATAAGGAAAACTTTTTTGCCTTGATCTCTAAAATATTCGCAAACTGCTGTTGCTGTTAACAAAGCTTTTTGACGAATCAACGGTGGCTGGTCGCCTGTTGAACATACCAAAACGGATTTTGCCATACCAACCTCACCCAAAGAATCTTCAACAAACTCTTTAACTTCTCTTCCACGTTCACCAATCAGTGCAACTACGTTGACATCAGCATCTGAATTTCTTGCAATCATACCCAGAAGTGTACTTTTACCTACACCTGACCCTGCAAAAAGCCCCAAACGTTGTCCGCAACCCATTGTCATACAACCATCAATTGCACGAACACCTGTTGAGAATTGTTCTGTAATAATAGGTCTTTCGAATGGCCCTGGGGGAGGTCCTTCAATTGGTCGCCATAATGCATTTGTGGTATCAAGTGGTTTTCCGTCTATCGGATTTCCAAGTGGGTCAATTAATCGCCCTAATAAAAAATCTCCAACCGGAACAGTAATCGGTCGTCTTGTTGTTGTAACTAAACTCCCTTGACCAATTCCGCTACCGTCTAGCAAAAGTGATAATTGAGCAACTTCACCTTTGAATGCCTGAACTTCTGCAGGTTTTTGTTTTCCATCATAAGTTTCAATATAGCAAAGGTCACCGATTTTTAGCCCCGGAAGTTTAACTTCTACTGTCAATCCTAAAAGTTTTGAAACGGTTCCCTTGTACGAAATCAAATGAGTTCCGTCAAGTTTTTCTTTAACTCTCTGCTTTAATTCTTCTAAATCACTTTTATCAATATCTGTCATAATTTTTATTATAACAAAATTTTCAAATAAGTGAATAAATACACATTTTTTTAAATAAAAAAGACGATAAGTTTAAAAACCTACCGTCTTTTTATATTTTTAAAGAATTTCAATTAGTCGTTAATAACTTTCAAAAGTCTTTCCCAAACTTCATCAATTGAACCCTCTGCGTTGATAGTTCTAAGAACACCTTTGTTTTTGTAGTAATCAATTAATGGAGCTGTTTCTTTGAAATATGTATCAAAACGAGCTTTTGCAGTTTCTTCATTGTCGTCTTTTCTTTGAGTTAATTCAGCACCACATTTGTCACAAATTCCTGCAACTTTTGTAGGTTTGAATTTAGTGTTGTAGATTTCTCCACATTTTGGACAAGAACGACGATTTACAATTCTTGCAATCAAAATTTCCGGATCTAAATCAAAATAAATTGCTCTGAAATCAGCTTTGTCGTTACCGTTGATTTCTTTGTTGATGTCTTCAAGTAAGTCTGCTTGTTCAACACTTCTTGGGTATCCGTCTAAGATATAACCATTTTTGCAATCGTCTTGAGCTAATCTGTCTTTGATAATAGATGCAACAAGTTCAACAGGAACAAGGTTACCTTTATCAATGTAAGATTTAGCAATTTTACCATTTTCAGTGCCATTTTTAATTTCAGCTCTCAATAAAGAACCTGTATCAACGTGAGGTAACTTCATTTCTTCTGATAATCTGTTTGTTTGAGTACCTTTACCACAAGCAGGTGGCCCTAAAAAAATCATTTGTTTTCTAACATTTTCAGTCATAGTGAAATCTCTTTTCCTTTGTCTATTTTTAACCAACAGGAATATTCTACATCAAGAGATTTTCTATTTCAATATTAAGTTAATTATGGCTTTTTAATTTTGGACGCAATCCACGTGAACGGTTTTTTGATATAGTTTAAAGCTGTTGCGCCCAGACCTTTTGCCGAAGATGTAACTTTTGAAGTGCCAGAGGCAATTTTACCTAAGAATGGGATTTTACCTTTAAATAGTGCAAAAGCACCCGCACCAATCAATGTTGTAACCAGTCCGCCAAATGCCCATTTCTTCCAAGAAGTGCTTGCAGACGGTTTTTTATTTGACCCGCTGTATTCGTCCATTTGTGGAACATCTTTCAATTTAACTCCTTGCGGTAATAGTGATGGGTTTTCTAGTGGCAAGCCCTCAATTTGAGGATTTCCTACATATCTTGCCGGTTGATCAAGCAAATAAGCTGCAGCATCAAAATCAATAACACCGCCAGCTGCTAACATATCTAAATTTGAAACCCAATTTGAAGACATAATATTTTCCTTTATATTTCAACCTACATATATATAAAGTATTTTTTGTCTTAAAAATTGCCTTAATATTAAAAAATAATAGATTTTATGGCAAGAAGAATTAAAATTACACCACCAGAGATTTCAAGATATTTAGATGGGAGATTTTTTAAAAAGTTTCCACTCCAAAAACCGATAACGGACAATAAAAATGATGCCAAGCCAATCAATGTTACAGATAACAAGAGGTTTGTATGAGTTAATCTAATAGATGCGCCAGATACCAATGCATCAATACTTGTGGCAAGTCCTAAACTCATCAAACATTTGAAACCGATACACTCAACTTCATCTGCTTTGGGTTGAAATGCTTCTATAATTAATTTCAAACCTAAAACAAAGAAAATACCAAAGACTATCCATTTGCTGTATGGAGCTAAAAGTTTTGCAAGGGAGTTTGTACCAATGTAACCGATTACGGGCATTAATCCTTGAAATAATCCCATTGTTAGAGCTAAATTAAAAGAATTTTTTGTTCTGTTTGCTGTAAAAATTAATCCTTGAGAAAAAGATACTACTAAACAGTCTATTCCCAATGCCACTGCAAGTAATATTAAATCAATTAAGTTCAACTTCTACCTCAAACAATCTATTCCACGGGAATTTGTATTTTGCATTTATCTTTTGATTATAAATTCCCTCAATAATTTCTTCAAATTTTTTCATGTCATTTGTTAATTCTTCAATGTTTGGACGTGAAAGTTTTTGGCGTATATTAGCTTGGTAAGCCCAATCATCTAAAAATCTGATTATTCCTAACTTTTCAAAATTTTCTTTGTCATAATTTTTTGCTAAAAACTTAACTTTAGCTCCACAGATTAAACTTCCCAAAGTATTGGCAGATGTATTCCAAGCCGAATACCCAAAGAAATTTTCATCATCAATTTTATTTTCAAAAAATGCCTTAACAAATCCATTATCTGAACCATTTGCAAATCTGACATCTGCAACCATATATGGCGAATTGGGTGTAACAAATTTGGAATTAAAGTGTTCGGTGGCAATTTTCATAACAATTTCGCCCTGATGGTCTTTGAAATTGTTTATATAGAGAATGATATCTGCTTCTTCTTGTGTTTTAACAGCTTTGCAACCACACAAATCAATTTGTCCTAATACAGATTTTTCAATAGAAATATCTTCGTAATTTGAAATTAGGTTCTTATATTCCGGTGCTAAAAATATCGGACAAATTTTTACATCACCTTGAATTGCTCTAGCAAGTAAACTCAACGGAATTTCATCTGCTCCGGTTTTTGTGAATGCTCCCATTTTTTCTAAAAATTGAGCTTCTTGAACATTGAAACCATATTCAGCGCAATCATCTTTTGAAAATACTAAAGTATCAAATACTCCTTGTTTTTGCCATTGGTAATAGATTTTGTTAATTTCAAAATTTCTACGACGTGTTTCAATGTAATCATCTAAAACATTGCTTGGAATGTCATGAATTTTGCAGCCATTTCGACCTGATTTGTGGACATTATAAGAGTACTCAAAAATTTTTTTTCCCCATTCAGACCAATATTCTTTTTCTTCTTCATTAATATTATTATTTGAAATTCTCATAATACTAGAAAAAGCATAGACTTTGCAACTTTTATCTTCAAGAATTTCTCGCAAAATTTCAATTCTTTTCTTAATTTGTTCAAATGTTTCAGGACATCTTCTTGATGGAATCAATCCTCCATAAGCAACTGTATCAAGTGACAAAACAATAGCATCAAGTTTGGGTAACTCCATAAGCCACTGAAACAATCCGTCAATATCTGCGCTATGAGTTAAATCTCCTAACAGTTCTCTTTTAGGAATATAAAATTCGATTGAAGAATCTATGCCTGCAATAAGTTTTGGCAAAGAATAACAAACCGGACGATTATCTATTGGTACGAATGCGATTTTCATAATATAATTATTGTAATTAAAAATAAGATTGAAGTAAATGGAAAAATTATGAGCATTAATAAAAATCCCGAAAAAATAAAAAATATGTTTGATGAAATTTCTTCATATTATGATTTTATGAATAATGTAATTTCATTTGGAATGCATTATGTGATAAAGTTTTTAGCGATAAAAGAATTAAAAATTGAACCACGTACAATGATTCTTGATTTATGCTGTGGAACAGGAGATTTCACTAAAATCATTTCAAAATTTTATCCAAGAGCAAGAATTATCGGGTTTGATATCTCAGAAAAAATGATAAAACTTGCAAAAATTAAAAATCCGTTAGGTGTTTTTATGCAAGGTGATTGTACGGATTTGCCATTTGAAGACGGGGAATTTGATTATGTAACAATGGGTTTTGGATTGAGAAATATCGAAAATAGAGATGAAGCGATTTCTGAAATTTATAAAGTTTTAAAGAAAGGTGGAAAGTTTTTGCAACTTGATTTTGGAGAACATAATTTTATTAGCAAAATTTTTGATTTTGTTGTGCCATTAGAAGTTAAACTTTTAAAAAAAGAACCACAAAATTATGAATATCTTTTAAAATCAAAAAATGAATTTCCAGAACCTGATGAACTTATAAGAGAATTTGAAAAGCATGGGTTTAAATATGTAAAAAAATGCTGCTTTTTATTTGGTACAATTTCGGCGCAAATTGTTGAAAAATAAGGTCGTTTGTTTTTCCGCTTTACATTTCTTCATGAATGCATGAAAATAATTTGCCACAAATTTAATAATGTAATAATATAGTGATGGGAATGTTTTTTTAAGGGATAGATATAAATGATAAAAGACAGATTAAACGAGAGAACTTTAACACCTCAAGAGGTTAGAACAATTTTAAAAGCAGACAACAAGGAAATTGTTGATTTATGTAAAAAAGCTGCTATCAGACCTAGAAAAAATGCTATGGGTCACACATATTTTTCTTATGATGAAGTGAAAAATTTAAGAAAAATTCAAGCACAAGTTAATGGTGTTGTCACAAATCCTGTTTCATCTAGAACACCTGTAATGGCTGGTGGTTCATCATCTACCGCTGTTACAAATAACAGTGCCGCTGTTAGAAGTATTTTAACAACTCTTCAAGATTTAGAAGTTAAATTGAGCAACAAGATTGCTAAAGTTATTGATGAAAAACTTGAAGGTATGGATGATGTTGTTGTTGAATTAATCCGTTGCAAAACTGACAACGAAACTTTGAAACAAAAAATTGTTGACTTGAACAAAGAAGTTTATCAATTGAAAAACGAATTAAATAGCTACAAACCTGTTGCATTAGGTTTTTATAAGAAAAAAGAAGTTTACGTTTGGGAATAAGAGGATTTAGGCATGGCAGCGAAAGAAACACCGGCTGTAAATATTAGCGAAGAAAGAAATAAAGCTTTAAAATTAGCTATTGAAAAAATTGAAAAAGACTTTGGTAAAGGTTCAATTATGAAGCTTGGTGACAAAACCACTGTCAATGTTGATGCTATCCCTACAGGAGCTTTATCTTTAGATGTTGCTCTTGGTATTGGCGGCATTCCAAGAGGTCGTATTATTGAAATTTACGGTCCGGAATCTTCCGGTAAAACAACTTTGGCACAACATATAGTTGCTGAATGTCAGAAAAAAGGTGGAATTGCTGCATTCGTTGACGCAGAACATGCTCTTGACCCAGAATATGCCAGAAATTTAGGTGTTGATGTAGATAATCTTTTAATCTCTCAACCTGATACAGGTGAACAAGCCCTTGATATTACAGAAGAATTGGTTCGTTCCGGAGCTGTTGATATCGTTGTAGTTGACTCAGTTGCAGCTCTTGTTCCTAAAGCTGAAATTGAGGGATCTATGGAAGATCAACAAATGGGTCTTCAAGCTCGTTTGATGTCTAAAGCTTTGAGAAAATTAACAGGTATTATTGGTAAGACAAATACAACTGTAATTTTCATTAACCAATTGAGAATGAAAATCGGTGTTATGTACGGTAATCCTGAAACAACTACCGGTGGTAATGCTCTTAAATATTATGCTTCTGTTCGTATGGAAATTAAACGTACAGAAACTCTTAAAGGTGATGAGGGTGAAATTGGTAACCATGTAAGAGTTAGAGTTTTGAAAAACAAGGTTGCTCCTCCATTCAGAACTGCTGAATTTGATATTATCTTTGGTAAAGGTATTTCTAAAATCGGTAATATCTTAGATGTTGCAGTTAATTTAGATATTGTTAAAAAAGCTGGAGCATGGTTTAGCTATAATGAAGAAAAATTAGGACAAGGTAGAGAAAAAGCTAAAGAATTTTTGGAACAAAATCCGGAAATTTTGGCTGAAGTTGAAAAACTTGTTCGTGAAAAATTGGCTCAACAATAACCGTATTAAGATTTGTAAAATCGTTTTTATGCCTTGAATTCACTCATAGTCTGTGTTTTAATTTTGTTGTGAATGATTTTGCTAATTAACTAGCAAGATAATTTATGTTTAGATTTAAAATAACCAGATTTATAAATAGGAGGCAATTTATGCAAGTTAACGCAATTACAAGTTATCAATATTCTACCCCAAATAAATTAAATAACCATCAAAAACAATCTACACCAATTGAGAGTAATTCAGTAAATTTTACTGCTCGTGAAGATAATAGAAGAAATTCAAATGCAATGAGAAATGCAGTTGTTGCTTTATGTTTCTTGCCGGTTGCAGGTGGTGTGGTTACAAGTTGTGATAAAGAAGCTTTTGCAGAAGCAAAAGTTAATGTAGATGCAAATGCAAACGCAAATGCTAATGCCTCAATTATTGACACTACAGGTTACAAACACCCTGGGGATACAATCATTAAGTGGTATTACAAATATCAAAAACCAATCCCTTTAGATTCATTATTTAACAATATGCAAAACTGGGATATTGATGGTGCTGATGGTGATAAAAATGATTCAACAGCAAATAGAAATATTATCCACTACGAGGGAGCTCGTGAATGGGAATATAACACAAAAGAAATTGGTGATATGAATATTCTTGAATCTTCAAGAAACATCTTGGTTTATGATACTGAAATCAAAGATTACAAAGGTAATCATGAATCTTACGGTAAAAGAATTTTCAGAGTACCATCAGGTTCATTTACAATTACAATGAAAGATGGTAAAACTATCCACAATCCAAAAGGTTTATTTGTTGAAGAATATGAAAATGAAACAGATGAAAAGAATGCATCAATTTTCGATTGCAAACTTAAATCAAGAGCATTCATTCAAACAAATGGTGATACTTTAAATGTTGCAAGACGTAGCGGAACATCTGAATATGTTGAAAGAGGATCTGCTTCAAAAGGTTATCTTGGTGCGAATTCAGTTTTATTGAGAAATTTAATTGGTCAATATTCAACAGATGATCATTATGTAGATTTCAAAGTTGATGCAATCAATGATAAAGATTTGAGATTGAAATACGTTGAAGCTATGGATAATATTGAGGGCAAATAATTATTTTTTAAGGCAATAATTATCTAAACCGAGTATATATTGAGAAAAGACCTCTGATTAAAGAGGTCTTTTTAGTTTAAATATAATTTTTGTAAAAACCAAGTGTTAAGAACTTGCCCGAAAATTTGAGTTCAGGTAAAATAATATTAATAATGGGGAGGAACTAATCCATAATGCCGAAATTAGCAAGATCGTATGATGCCAATTATCCGGAATATCACGCATCTTTTCAATATTCTAGAGAAGTTTATTATGGTTCGTCGTCAGTTGGACATAAGATTCATTATAGAAATTTGCGCGATGAAAATAGACCTAAAAGAAAAACTTCTAAAAAGAAAAATTTATTTCAGTTTGTAGTTTCTTGCTCAATTTTGTTATTTATGTTGTTTTACGTAATGCCGTTTTCGTTTAACAATATTACAAAAGCAATGTTTGTTCCGACTCCATACAAAAATATTAAAACAGATTTGAAAAATTTAAGTTTTCCAACACAAAATTATTTGTCGAATGCTTGGTTTATGGGCGATAGATCTTTTAGAATGGCAGAAGATAAAGATGCGCAAATGATACCATTAAAAGAAAATGTAAATATGCCTGTTTTACAAAGTGAGTTACAAGATTTGGCAAAATTATATCCCACTGTTGAACCGTCTGTTTATGTTTGGGATTACGAAACACAAAATTATGTAGATATAAATGCATCTAAAATTTATTCAACTGCAAGTATTATTAAAATTCCTATTTTGATTGATGTTTTTAAATCAATTGAAGCTGGGCAAATTTCTTTGGAGGATAAAATTCCATTGACGGAATATTATAGGACAGAGGGTTCTGGAAGTTTGCAATTCAAAGCACGAAATTCGGAATATACGATTGATGAACTTGCAAGGCGTATGATTACTGAATCGGATAACTCTGCAACTAATATGTTAATGGCAAAAGTTGGTTCAATGACCGATGTAAATCAATCAATCAGGGATTGGGGTTTAAAAAATACAGAGGTGCAAACTTGGCTTCCCGATTATGCAGGAACAAACCATACAACTGCTAGAGAAATGGCTGATATGTTGTATAACATTGATGAAAATGACAAATTTTTAACTGAAGCATCAAGAACAAAAATGTTGGATTATATGGGTCATGTTCACAACAACAGATTAATTCAAGCCGGAATTTCTCCAGATGCGGTATTTTTACATAAAACTGGTGATATTGGTTCAATGCTCGGTGATGCCGGTATTGTTATTGCTCCGAATGGAAAAAAATATATTGTAGTAATCCTTGCAAATCGTCCGCATAATGCGATTGCAGGTAAGGATTATATAGTTCATGCTTCTGAAATTATTTATAACTATATGGTGAAATAATGTTAAAAGAGTTGTTGGAAACAAAGCACTGCTTCAAGTTGGTTTGCGGTGCAGGTAATGAAGATATTGAAGAGATTAAACGTTTAGTTTATTTGTATGCTGTTGCGGGTTGTCGTTTTTTTGATTTGTCTGCAAATGGCGATGTGATTCTGGCGGCAAAAGAAGCCTTAGATATTGCAAAAGTTTATGATGCTTATTTATGTGTAAGTGTTGGTATAAAAAATGATCCGCATGTAAAAAAAGCAGTTATTGATTATGATAGATGTGTTAATTGTGGTGCTTGTGAAGAAATTTGTCCAGAAGGTGCAATTCATTATGCTAAAGTAAAAAAAGAAAAATGTATTGGCTGCGGTAGATGTTGGCGAGTGTGTTCAAGAGCCGCAATATCATACATTTCAGAAGAAAAAGATTTAAATGAAGTTTTACCAAAAATAGTTGAAACAGGAATTGATTGTATTGAATTGCATGCGATGGGTTTAAATGATGAAGAAGTTTTCTCAAAATGGAAATACATAAATGATAACTTTGAGGGTTTGTTGAGTATTTGCACAAGTCGAGGTCAATTGAGCGATGAGGCTATGGTTAAGCGGATTGAGAAAATGCTTGAAAATAGAAAACCATACTCAACTATTGTTCAGTCTGATGGTTTCCCTATGAGTGGAGGAGATGACAATTACAAATCGACCCTCCAAGCGGTTGCGACCGGTGAAATTGTCCAAAATGCAAAATTACCAGTATATTTGATTCTGTCTGGTGGTACGAATGCAAAAACAACCGAACTTGCAAAAATGTGCGATATTTCTTATCATGGAGTTGCGGTTGGTTCTTATGCAAGAAAAATTGTTCGAAGATATGTTGAAAGACCTGATTTTTGGACAAATCCTGTGGTCTTAAACTCAGCATTAGAAATCGCAAAACCACTTATTGATTCTGTAATTTTATAAAAAGGGGTTTTTATGGAAATTTTTTATTTAAAGAAGAGTGAGTTTCTGCAAAATGTTGATTTGAAAGAATTAGATTTACTAGATGATGGTCGTAAATTTTTAATGGACGACAAAAAATATGAACATCTCATGGGGTTGTTTTTGGTTAAATTTATCGGGAAAAATTTTTTCAATATGGAAGACACAACAATAATTGTCAAAGATAGAAAACCTTATTTTGCAAAAGGAAAAATATTTTTTAGTATAACTCATTCAAATGATATTGTACTTGCGGCATTTGAAACATCTAATATCGGGATGGATATTGAATATATGAAAGAGCGAGATTATAAATCTCTGCTTGTTCGATATGGTGAAAATAGTGAAAATCCGACAAAGGAACAATTTTATAAATATTGGACAAAAGAAGAAGCCAAAATCAAACTAGGTGAAGATTTTGAGTCAATTTGCACTACTACATTTGAGGACAATTATATGCTAACTTGTGTTTGTAATAGACCAATTGCATCAAGTTTTGTTCCAACAAAATTAATTTTTAATAAATAAAAAACTATTTCTTTTTTGCAATCATTGTACTCATGATACGTTTTGCTGTTTCAAGTTGAACATCTTTATGTTCAATAATATCGTTTTGGGTAAATTTAACTTCAACATCTGGGGAGATACCTTTTTTATTGATATCTTTTCCTTTAGGGGTTAAATATTTTGCGATAGTCAGATTTAAACCTGTTTCATTCGGCATTGGTATAATTTTTTGAACCATACCTTTTCCATAAGTTTTTGTTCCTATGATTTTTGCTCTATGGTAGTCTTTCATTGCTCCGGATAAAATTTCACTTGCACTTGCACTTGTTCCATTTACAAGAATTATCACAGGTTTTTCTATATCAAGATTTGTATCTTGTGCCATAACATCATATCTGTATCCGTTACGACCAACAATACTTACTAATTTACCTTTTTCTATAAATATATTTGCAATGAAGATTGCATTTGTTAAAAGTCCACCGGTATTTCCTCGTAAATCAACAATCAAGCCTTTTGCGTTTTGAGTATTTTCTAATGCTTCAAGAAATTCGTTCGGGGTTGAAGTACTAATGAAACTTGAAATTTGTATATAACCGATATTTTTATCATTTGAACTTTTGACAGTTTTAATGTTAATTTCTTTTCGGATAATTTTTTTGTTTAGTTTTTCCTTGCCTCGTAAAATATCCATATTTACAAACGTGTTAACAGGACCTTTTACAAGATTTGAAACATCAGCAAGTGACATTCCGCTAACTTTTTTACCATTTACTGCAAGTATAATATCGTTGGGTTTCACATCTGCAAACTGTGCAGGGGTATTTTCAATAACACTAATAATTCTAATTTTTCCAGCATCATTTACGATATTTACACCAATACCGGAAATTTTTGAGGTAATAGATGTGTTTTGTTCTGCAAAATCTTCTTTGGTCAAAAATATTGAATAAGGGTCATCAAGACTGGCTAACATTGTATCTATAGCAACTTTGGCATCTTCTTTAGTTTTGATTTTCCCTTGATATCTGTTTTTCCAATGCCCCCATCGTTGATGGTTAAAATTGGGGTCATAGTATTCGTTTTTAATTGTTTGCCAACTTTTGTCAAATAATTTCTGTGGAGTAACTTGAGTTGTATCAATATTTTTTGTGTTTGCTTCAAGCATTGGGTTGTGATTTGCAAGATAAAATGAATTTATTGCAAACAATGTAACAGCGGCACCGACAAGAAATATTAATGCTTTCACTCTTCTTCTCATACCTACATTTAACATCAACAAATTTTTATAATCAATATACTTTTTAGTTAAATAAAGTATTTATTCAAAAAAGTTTATAATTTATCAAAACCTGGAGAATATGACGGCAAACCTTTGTATCCGGGGTTACTCATAACTTCTTTCTTGATATAAGTATTTTGGTAATTCCCTTTTTCAAGCAGTTTTTTTAATGCATTTTCTCTCTTAACTAGTGGGTGAGAAGTTTGGTTGCTTTCAGGGTACATTTTCACAATTTCGTTCCATACAACAGCTTCCATCCACCATGCGTAAGTTTCTTCTGCAAGAGAATTATATTCGTCTTGGTGAAGTGCTTCGTGGGATAACAATGCTGCAATTGCTCCTGCCGGTGCATCTTGGTGTTTTAAGTTGATATAGATGTATAAGTTTTTACCTTTTTTCCAGCCTAATGCATCGAAGTTTTTGTAATCTTCACTAAACTGTCCCAAATCTTTGAATTCAATTTTCACAGGTTTTTGAGATAGATTATTTCCTAAAATAGCATTACGTGAAAACATTCCGTCAGTATCTTTTAGCATATCTAATGCAACGTAAAAAACTTCATCTTTACCAACAGCTTTATACCCGGGGCGGATTTGCTGAATGTATTCAGGTGTATATTTTGCAGGATATTGTTGTTGATTTGTAATTTGTGGTGCTGTAGCTGCTAATGTTATCTGTGCAGAGATTACTATAGTGGCGGCTAATGTTAAAAATTTAGTTGTTATCTTTTTCAATTTTTCCATAATACTTTCTACTCTCCCCAATCAAAACTAATATAATATTGTATTATAATTAGCTTTTTTGAGAAATCAAATTAATTTTTTATTTTTCTGTTTAACTTTACCAATTCAGAGTACATAAATTTATACTCGTTTGAATTGTCAAGGCTTTCGGCCTCTGAAATATATTCAAGAGCTGTTTTGTAATCTTCTTTTTCTTTATAAAATTCGCTCATTTTTGCATAATATTTTGGATTGTTCAAATCATATAGAATTGCACGTTTCATACATTCAATTGCTTCATCAAGGTCATTCATTTTTTCTCTGACAAGAGCCAAATAATAATAGCCATCTGATGAATTCATATCAAGTGAAATTGCATCTTGTGCATAATCTTTTGCTGTTTCTAAATCACCTTGCATAAATGCGGTTTTAGCACCTAAAATATCTCCTAAAATATAGTTGGGATTGATTTCTAAAATCTTTTGAGCAATTTCTAAAGCTTTATCATAATTTTTTTCTTTGATATAAATGTCTGCTAAATCACTTAAATATGATAGATTTTCAGGATTTTTTGAAATTACATCAGATACTAAATTTTTAGCTTTGTCAAAAATATTTAATTCTGTGTAAACTTTAGCGAGTGACATTCTTGTAAAAACATCGTCAAAACCTTTTTCAATGTTTTCTTCTAATATTTTTTTAGCACCTAAGAAATCTTTATTTTTTGAAAGTAATAAAGCTCTTAAAACTCTTGCTTGAGAGTAATCAGGGTTTATATCCAGAATTGCATCAATTTCTTTTTTCGCTTTTGTAAAATCAGCTTTGTCAAAATACAAATAAGCTAATGAGTATCTGTAATCAATATTATCAGGGTTTAAATATAATGCTTTGGAATAAGCTTTTTGTGCTTCGTCAATCCAACCATTATAAAAATAAGCATTTGCTAAGTTATAAAAATATTTAGAATTTGATTTATCCAGATTTGATGCTTTAGAAAAATTTTTAATTGCATCAATGAAGTTCATATTTTCTAAATCAAATAGCCCTAAAAAGTTTAATACTTCCGGATTTTGGGAATTCTTTCCAATTGTTGAAAAGATTTCTTTTGCTTCGTCTAAGTTTTTTTCGTCAAATTTTATTTTGCCTTTTAATAACAAAGCATTTTCATCATTTGAATTACATTGAGCAAGTAATTCTTTGGCTTTCTCAACTTCACCGTTTGTGTAAAAAGCATTTGCGCATTCAACTTTTACATCTGTATTGAAAAATTCAGAATTTTTGTATTTACCGATTTCATCAATAAGTTTGAGTTTAATTAAAATTTTGATAAGAGATTTTAGATTGTCGGAATTTGGGTTTTCATCAAACAGTTGTTGAGAAATTCGCAAAACGCTATCAAGGTCATTTTGGCGTTCTTTGATTGTTCTTGTAAGTTTTAAACTTTCAACATGTTTTGAATTTATTGATAAAACTTTTTCTAAATATTGCAAAGCTCTGGTGTAATTATTTATCAAAAAGTATAATTCTCCAATTTGATAAAGAATTTCAATATTATCATTCTCAACTTCTAATGCTTTGTATAGCATTTCAATTGCGGGTTTGTAATACTTTTGTTCTTTCAATTCAAAAGCTTGTTTTATATATTGTAAACTTTGAGTATTTTCCATAACTTATCCGTTTCTATTCATCAACCATTGTTTGTGGAATATTGATATTCGGGTTTGTTTCTTCAGGTTTTGCTTGTTTTTTGGTGAAAGAAAATTTCCCTTTTAAATTCCAAAAATGTTTTCTCTTTTTAGGTGTTTCAACTTTTTTATTTATGATAATCAAAACTTCATCTTCGCCAGCCATTTTAAGATTGTTTCTTGCAATCCCCTCAAGGCTATTGTCAGAAGTTACCATTTTCTTTTCTGATTTTAAATCCTGATTTCTCATTTGGGCTTTTTTCAAAAGGTTTTCCAAAACATTTTTCTTCCCTTGGTAAGAAATGATTTTTGAGACATTAATTACAGCTCCTGCGCCAATTTCAATCAAACAAAGAATTAAAATTATCGTTAAAAAAGAATAGTAAAAACCTGTTTTTTTACTATGTCTATATTTATTTTTTGGTTGTTCTTTGTTTTCTGATTCCGTTGCCACAACTAAAAACCTCTTAACTCAATTATAAACAAAATTTTTCTTCCGTACAAAATATTTTTATAAATTTACAATTTAATTTTTGTTGTGAAACTAAATTTATTTTTAGGGGTTCGACCATCATTGTAACGAGTTTGACTTGCCCCAAAAATGAATAGTAATCTATCATCATCTTTATTTCCAAAAGGATTTATTGATAATGACACATCTGCCTTTTGACGTTCTTTAGAAATGTCAGCGGATAAAGATTCACTTACTGTAAGATACTGATTGATTTTATATGATGGTGAAAAATAAAAATTGTCATTGTAGTCGTTGTTTGTTGAATTTATTGTTTTTAAATAAGATGTACTTACAGAAAATTTGTTATTAAAATCATAGCTTGAAAATACACCAGAGGATTGTTCAAGTTCTGCATAGTATATTTCTTGACCATAAACAGCACCGGCTTTGAATTTGCCGAATTGTTTATATTTTTTGTTTGATACCGGAGTAATACTATACTCAGGTGCTGTGTAGCTAAAATAATTACCTTTTTGTGGGGTTATACTTAAATTGCTAAAATCTGTAGTTTCCACCTTTGATGGTTTTTTAATTTTGATTGTTGAAATGCTCTCATCAGCATTATCTAAAGTTATTGAATTTTCTTCTTCTTCGTTATATTCAGCATAACCTTTCAATACGTCAGAATACATATCGTCAATCTGATAATTTTCTAACAAGCTGATAGAATCGTTGTTCTCCTCATCTTCTTCGTCATTATTGTCAGCTAAGTTCTGAGCTTCTTCAGAAGTATCAATAGTAATATCGTCTGTTATAACTCCCTTAGCAGGAAGTTCTTGGACTTGCATAGGATTATCGTCAGCAGAAGATGGCTGTGCATTTTCAGAGTCTGAATCGTCAGGAATATGATATACAAAAACTTTTGAATTATTTGATTTGCTCTCTATATTCTTGTCGGATTGATTTTTTGCAGCACAGGGTAATATTGCCATTATGAAAAGTATTAATATTAAACTAACCTTTTTCATACGAATATTTTACACTATAATTTCATTTTCAGCAATCTATTAATTGAATTTATTATTTTGTAATAAAAATACACGTCTTGACAATCCTATTTTTGTATGATAGCATGTGTGTGGGGTAAATGTATATTTATAAGTCTTATCAATTTGATGAGACTTTCTTTTTCGGAAGATCTTTTATTATATCCCAATTATTATTTGACTTTTGCAAAAATATCATTAAATACATGCAAAATCTCCTATAAACAGATGATTTTTGACGGAAACATTGAGAAAAATTTCAAAATGTCCGACAATAATTAATAAATAACATGTAGAGGTGGTACTATGCGTATAAACGGCGGTATTTTTTATAATGAAAACGGATTGACAACATCTATTCGTGCAATGCATTTGGATAGTGAACTTATTGGAATTAGTAACGAAAATATCGGAGGTTTTGATAAAGTCGGATACCAAAGAAAAGAAGCTGTAGTTTCTTCGTTTGCGGAATTTCTTGGAGTCCATGCATTATCAACAACGAAAGATGATAAAGTTGGTCGTATTGCGGTTTCAGACAATCCTTTGGATATTGCATTAGCTAATAAAGGGTACTTCCAAACAGAATCTAAAAACGGTATAAAACTTACAAGGGACGGTCGTTTCAAAATCGGTAAAGACGGTTCGTTGTTGACATTAGAAGATGCGCATGTTCTATCAAGTGCCGGTACTCCTATTCGGCTTCCGTTTGTACCGCAAGACTTAAAACAAATTAAAATTGACAAATCAGGAAAAATTTCATTATTCAATCCTGATACAAATAAACTTATGAATGTTGGTCAAATTGGTGTTGTTGACACGAATGGTATTCTTGTTATGGATCCAAATGTTAAACAGGGGTATAACGAATTTTCAAACGTTTCGTTACAACAAGAATTTATCACGATGATGCCAATTATGAAAAATTTTGATGCAAACAGACAGATGTTTATGCTTCAAAATGCAAATTTAGGTAAAGCTATCTCCCAATTGAGTTCAGCTTCATAACAATAGAGGTTAAAAATGTATAATTTACAAGGAATAATTTCAAAAGGAACAAATAACGCGCTTATCCAATTTGAACGTTTTGGTCAAATTGCAAACAACCTGTCTAATGTAAACACAACAGGTTATAAAAAAGTAACTTTTGAACAAATATTAAAAGAAGACGGTTATCTTACAGGTGCTGTTAGGACAGATCATTCTCAAGGTTCAATTAGGATTACAAGCAATCCTTATGATGTTGCAATTGATGGTCCTGGGTTTATTCCTGTAGTTTCACCATCAGGTGAAGTTCAATATACAAGAGACGGCGCTTTTAAACAAGGTAAAAATGGGTATTTAACAACCAGTGACGGTTGGTTAGTCGGAGAGGGAATTCAAATTCCGACAAATTGTTTTAAGTTTGAAATTAAGCCAAATGGTGATGTTTTTGCCTATGCTGAAAAAGGTGACAAGCCGGAAAAAATTGGGAATATACCATTGGTAAGATTTGACAATCCCGATGGTATGGAATCTGCGGATATGAACAGACTTGTCGCAACTGCTGATGCGGGAGAAGGTAGGCTTATAAAAAACCATGATTGTTTTAAACAAAATAATCTTGAAAGGGCAAATGTAAGTATTTATCAATCAGCAACAGATTTGTTAAGATTAAATGCTTCAATGTTAGCAAGTATGCAGATGTTGAAACTTGCAGATACAATGTACAATAAATCGATTAATATCAGAGAGGGTTAAGGTATAGATAATGTACACATCACTGGATAGTATGGGTAAAGTATCATTAATGATGGATTTGATTTCTCAAAGACAAAGAGCTTTGGGTTCAAATGTTGCCAACGTTGATACCCCGGGGTACATAAGACAAGATATAAATTTCGGACAATACTTGAGTACGATGAATAGTCCGTTAGAAACAAGACTATCCGAAAAACTCGGTCCATCAGCCATTGCAACTGACCAAGAAGAAGGACCAATAAATTCTGCAAATGAACTTCTTCAAATGCAAGAAAATTCAATTCTTTATTCAATGGCAACAAGAAGAATGTCAAACATTGTTACTGAGATGAAAACAGTGATAAATGTAGGTAAGTAATTATAAGGTAGGTGAAATATAAATGAGTATAATGGATTCAATAGATATCGGAGCAAATGCCTTAAAAGTTCACGGCAAGAGAATTGATATCCACGCAAAAAACATTGCAAACCTTGATACTCCTAACTATGTTAGAAAAATTCCGGTATTGAATGCAACAGATGATATTTCTTTCCATGGATTGATGAATACAATGAAAGAAGATGTTTTTGGTGTTGGGACACTTCCTTATCTTGAGGGTGGTGTAAGTTTCTCCGGTGTAGTTGAAGATCCAACACTTGGAGAAAAAATCTACAAGCCCGGACACCCAGATGCAGATGCAAATGGTTATATTAGAGCATCAAACGTAAATGCAATGGTTGATATTGCTGATGCTTTAATGGCACAGAGAGCTTATGAAGCAAACCTTGCACTTGTAAATATTACAAAATCAATGGCCCAAAGAGCTTTAGAAATAGGAAAATAGTTTTAAAAGTTTTAATACTCTCTTTTGATAACTTACTAAAAGAGAGTATTTTCGAATTGTAGGAGGAAGTATAATGCCACAATGTATGGACAAATATAAAGAAAAATTTACACTTGAATTTGCAAAAGTTATGCAGATAAATGCTGCGAGATGGAATGAATCTAAAAAAAATCGTATAAAGAATTTATACACTAAATGGGTATTAGCATATATTGGTGTTTTCTTTGCCGGTTTTATTCCAGCTAAAAGAGAAGGAGCAGATTATGATTTAAATTTTCATATTATATTAGCAATACTTGGTTTTATCGGTTCAATATTTGCGACTATCTTTTTTGAATGTTATGGATTGAAAGAAGAAATTAAAAAAGATCTTTACACAAAACTTTTAAAAGCTTTTGGTTATGATATTGCTTATGATTGTGGTGAAATTTCGTATTCAGAATATAATAATTCTATGTTATTTAAAAAACCTGTATGTTATGCGTCTGTAGATGATAAATTTTGTGGTATTTTTAATAACAGTCCATTTGTTATTACAGAAGCAAACTTGAATTATCTCAAAACTTCGCACGGTAAAACCCAAGAAACAAGACTTTTCAAAGGTATTTCAATGCATTTTAAAATGCAAAAGAAAGTTAAATCAAGGGTTTTAATTTATTCAAAAGGACTATTAGATATTAATGTACCAAAGGGTTATGAAAAAGTTGAGTTTGAATATGAAAAATTTAATAAAAAGTATAGTGTTTATGTTCAAAAAACAAAAGATGAAACTCGTGGTCAGATAGAAGCTAGATATTTGTTCAACACTGCATTTATGGATAGATTTATGCAACTTCAAACAAGTTTTAAAGTTGGTAAAATGCAATGCTCAATTTATGATAATACAATGCTGGTTCTTTTGCAGACGAATAGGGATTTGTTTGAAATAAATCCATTGTTTAAAAAAATTGATGACATAAATAATTATCAAACATTGTTTGACGAATTTGCATCAGTTTTATCGTTCTTAGAAATACTAAATTTATCTAGTAAAACAGGATTGTAAAAAGGAAAAAATAATAATGACAAATGAATGTATGAACAAGTATAAAAATCAATTTGCTATAGAATTTGCAAAAACAATGCAAATCAATTTACCTCAATGGCAAAAATGGCAAAAAGAATATACTAGAAAACTATATGGCAAAGGTTGGCTAACCACTTATTTCCTGTCTTTTCTTGCCGGTTTTATGCCGGGGAAAAATGAACGACATTATAGTTTGAAAGTTCATTTTGTGCTTGCCGTTATACTCTGTATAGCATCAATATGTACAGCTATCTCTTTAGAAAATAAAAATTATCAATTTGATATTAAGAATAAACTTTTTCCCCTTCTTTTGAGTGTTTTTAGTAAGGATATTATATATGGTGTAGGAGGAATACCTTACATTGAATATAATACATCTTTGCTATTAAACAAAGATGTGGGTTATGATTTTGTAGATGACAATTTCAGTGGAGTTTATAATGATGTTCCCTTTGTTATTTCAGAGTCTGAAATTTCAAATATCAAAAAATTTAAAAATGGAAAATCAGAAAGAAAATTACTGTTTAAGGGCATTGCAATGCATTTTAAAATGCAGAAGAAAATTAAATTCAGAGTTCTAATTTATTCTAAAAATATATTCAATCGTGTTCCTGATAGATTTGAAAAAGTTACTATGGAATCAGATGAATTTAACAAAAAATATAATGTATATGTTCAAAAAGGTTCAAATGCCGATGGACAAGTTGAAGCGAGATATCTTTTTAATACAGTCTTTTTAGAAAGATTTATGCAATTACAAACTAGTTTCAGGGTAAATAAAATTCAATGTTCTATTTATGGAAATTCAATGCTTATATTGTTAGCTACGAATAAAGATTTATTTGAGATGAACCATTTGTTCAAGCGTATTGATGACATTCACCAATATCAACATTTGTTTGATGAATTTGCATCAGTTTTGTCTTTTATTGATGTATTGAATTTATCAAGTCGAACTGGTTTGTAGAGATAAAATTATTGATTATTTTCTTGTTGTAACTTCTCTAGGTTTTTGCTGATGCATGGCTATCTGAGATAATTGAATTCCAGATTAATCAAATGTTGGTTAATATCAAACAGTCAATAATATTTATTGGGAAAAAGATTTAAGAATTTGAAAAATAACCTATTCTAATATATTATTAAAATGAAGAAAATATTTAAAAAGGAGATAATAATGGATATAAAGGCGGTTATTTTAGCTGCGGGAAAAGGTACTAGAATGAAATCTGTTACAACTCCAAAAGTTTTGCACCAAATTATGGGTAAAACTTTGTTGGGGTATGTTTTAGATAGTGTTAAAAATTTTGCAAGCGAAGAATTTGTTATTGTTGGACATCATGCTGAAGAAGTTGAAAAATTTGTAAAAGAAAATTATACAAATGCAAAAACGACTCTTCAATCTCCTCAACTTGGAACCGGTCATGCTGTTTCTATGGTTTGTCCGATGTTAAAGGATTATGATGGTATGGTGTTGATTTTGTGTGGAGATACACCGTTGATTACAGAAGAAACATTGAAAAGTTTTGTAGATTTTCACAAAACAAATAATTCAGATATTACTGTAATGAGTACAATTTTTGAAAACCCTACGGGTTATGGAAGAATTATTCGAGAAGATGATAGTTCTCTAAAATGTATTGTAGAAGAAAAAGATGCAAATTCTGAGCAAAAAGCTGTTAAAGAAGTTAATGCGGGAATTTATTGCTTGAATTGGGGAAAAATTAAAGATGCATTTTCTCAATTGAAAAGTAACAATGCACAAGGTGAATATTATTTAACGGATATTATTGCTTGGGGAAAAGAGAAAAACTTGAGTGTAAATGCTTATGTATTGGAGGATAGTGACCAAATTTATGGAATTAATTCTAGGTTAAATCTTGCTAAAGCTTCTAAAATGATGAACAAAAGAAACCTTGAAAAATACATGACAAATGGGGTTACAATTGTTGACCCTGATTCTACTTGGATTAGTGAAGATACAGAAATTGGTCAAGATACAATTATTTACCCATTTACATATATTGAGGGTGCAAATAAAATTGGTAAAAGTTGTAAAATAGGACCTTGCGCTCATTTGAGAGGTGGAGTTGAGGTTTGTGATAATGTAAAAGTTGGAAATTTTGTAGAGGTCAAAAAGTCTAAGATTTCTTCAAACACAAATGTTGGGCATCTTTCATATATTGGTGATAGTGAATTAGGTGAGCATGTAAATATTGGCGCTGGTACAATTACAGCCAATTACAATCCTTTGACAAAGGAAAAAACAAAAACAGTGTTAAAAGATAATGTAAAAATCGGTTCAAATACAGTTCTTGTTTCACCTGTAACTGTTGAAGAGGGCGCAAATGTTGGAGCTGGAAGTGTTGTGACTAAGAATGTTCCGGCATGGGCATTAGCTTTGACAAGAAGTCCTTTAAGGGTTATTGAAGATTGGGTTAAATCAAAACTCGGGAAATAAGTAGATTGGATATTAGAAAGGCGGATTGAATATTTATTCAATCCGCCTTTTTTTTGAATTAGATAAACTTTTCTAATTATTCAACTTCAATTGCTCCAACTGGGCATGCATCAGCAGCTTCTTTTACAGAGTCAGCATTATCTGCAACAGCTGCTTCATCTACAACAGCTTTATCTTCAATTGAAAATACAGCATCACAAATTGATTCGCAAGCGCCGCAAGCAATACAACTGTCATTAATAGTTACGTTCATTTTATTTCTCCTTATTTTTTTACAACTCGTGGAAAATATCCACTACTAAAATTATATAACAAAAAAATAAATTTTTCCAAAATATTTTTTTATATTAAATCCAATCTTTGATGAAACTTGCTATTGTATCAAAACCCTCAACTTCACCAAGATTTCCGTTAGATGGAAGAGATTTTGAATACATCAAGAATGGAACTTTTTCTCTTGTGTGGTCAGTACCAGAAACGGTTGGGTCGCAACCGTGGTCTGCGGTCACGATTAGTAGGTCGTATTCGTCCATAGAGTCCATAATTGGTCCGAGATATGTGTCAATTTCTTCAATTGCTTTTCCATAACCTTTAGCATCATTTCTGTGACCATAAAGCATGTCCGTATCAACAAGATTTGTAAAAATCATTTCAACATTGTTGTAAGATTTTCCTTTTTCGTACGCAATATCTTCTAGTGGCAATTCATTTCGAATTGCTTTTAGTGTCAACTCTAACCCTTCTTTATTTGAACCCGTGTGGATTGCATGCGTAATTCCTGATTTAGAGAAAATATCCTCAATTTTACCAATTGCAACGACTTTTCCTCCATTGTCTTTAATTTCATTTAAAAGGGTTGGTTTAATTGGAGCAATTGAAAAATCTCTCCTGTCTTTAGAGATTCTAGTAGGTTTTCCGTCAATAATTCTGTATGGACGAGCGATTACTCTTGAAACGTAGTATTCATCATCTGTTAAGATTTTTCGTGCAATTCTGCACCATTCATATAATGTTTCAAGTGGAATGATATCAATATCTACTGCAATTTGGAATACACTATCTGCAGATGTGTAGACTATTGGAAATTTAGTTTTGTGATGTTCATCATTTAATTCTTCAATGATTACTGTTCCGCTTGCAGGTTTGTTAGCCAAAACTCCACCACAGTTTGTTTGTTCTACAAATTTGTCAATAAGTTCTTTAGGAAAACCGTTTGGGAATGTAGCGAAAGCTCTGTCTAAAGTAATTCCGGCAATTTCCCAGTGACCTGTTGTTGTATCTTTCCCTTTAGACTTTTCAACAAGTGTTGCATAAGTTGCAATAGGGTTTTCAACTTCTTTTATTCCTTCAAATTCTTGAATGTTTCCTAAGCCCATTTTTTCAAGATTTGGAACATTTAAACCATGATTAAATTCACAAACATGTTTTAAGGTGTTGCAATCCGGAGTATCACCAAAATCTTTACAATCAGGCATTGCTCCAATTCCCATTGAATCAATAACCATGATAATCGGTCTAACCATAATTTTTTTATCTGTATTCATGTTCAATTCCCCCTTTTATTGCTCATATTTTAGCATAAAGGGTTATTTTTTGGCTAGAGTAAAATTAATATCTGCAAGTTAAAACAAGTTCTCTGTTATTTTCTTTTGCTTCTTGCATAGCAGCTTCTTGAGTCAGTTGTTCAATTCTGTCCCCGTCCATTATTCCTTGAACTTGGCAGTTTAATTTATTTGAAGAATTTCCGTTTTGAAGTTCATCAAGTCTTTTGGTTAGAACATCTACTTTTATTGATAGGTCTTGAAGACTTGAATTATCTTGTGATATTTCATTTTCTTCTTCATTCATATCGTTTTTGTTTTGTTCTACTTTGATTTTTTGGTTTGCATTTGTTTTGTTTTCTGTAACTTCTTTAGTATTAGTATAAATTGCGGCTATTACAAAAACAAACATACATAAAAATACAATTGTTAAGATTTTAAATTTATTCAAACCGTCCATCAATTTTCTCCATAAAATTTTTAAGCTCAAAAAACATTCTAGCATAAATCATAAAATTTGGGCTAATCTTTACATTTGGCAAATAAATTAAAAATATTTGCAAAATAGAAAAGTTTGTACTAAATTAAAAGTGTTATTTATATGTTATTAGGAGGAAATGGTTAATGGAAACTTATGGTATTGAAAAATTAGGCATAATTGGCCCAAAAGCAGTTTATAGGAACTTGAGTCCTGCTCAATTGACAGAAGCTGCATTAAGATTAGGAGAAGGAAAACTTAGCAACACAGGTGCTTTTGTTGTAACAACCGGTAAATACACCGGTCGTTCTCCAAAAGATAAATTTATTGTGGATACAGACGGCATTCATGATGATATAGCTTGGGGAAAAGTAAACCGTCCTATTTCAAGAGAAAAATTCAATTCAATCAAGGGCAAAATTGCTTCTTACTTACAAAATCGTGAAGTATTTGTTTTTGATGGTTATGCAGGTGCAGACAAAACTTACACTCAAAAATTCCGTGTAATTAATGAGTTAGCAAGCCAAAACTTGTTTATTCACCAATTGTTAATCCGTCCGACTGCAGAAGAACTTGCAGCATACGGTGAACCGGATTATACAATCTTATGTGCTCCGGGATTCAAATGTGATCCTGAAGTTGATGGTGTAAATTCAGAAGCATGTATCGCAATTGATTATGAAGCACACGAAATTATTATTTGTGGTTCAAGATATTCAGGAGAAATCAAAAAATCAGTATTTGCTACAATGAACTACATTATGACTAAGAAAAATGTCCTTCCAATGCACTGTTCAGCAAATATGGATCCTACAACTGGTGAAACAGCAGTATTCTTTGGTTTGTCAGGAACAGGTAAAACAACACTTTCAGCAGATCCAGCTCGTAAGTTAATTGGTGATGATGAACACGGTTGGTCACCTGACGGTGTATTCAACTTTGAGGGTGGTTGTTACGCAAAATGTATCAACTTATCAAAAGAACATGAACCGGAAATATATAATGCAATTAAATTTGGTTCACTTGTTGAAAATGTAATTATGGATCCGGAAACTCGTGAATTTGATTTTAATGATGGTAGCCTAACTGAAAATACTCGTGTTGGTTATCCAATCAATTATATTGACAATGCTCAAATTCCATCAAAAGGTGGAATTCCGAAAGTTGTTATTTTCTTAACAGCTGATGCATTTGGTGTTTTACCTCCAATTTCAAGATTGGACAAAAATGCTGCAATGTATCATTTTGTAACCGGTTTTACTTCAAAATTAGCGGGTACAGAACGTGGTGTAACAGAGCCTCAACCAACATTCTCAACATTGTTTGGTGAACCATTTATGCCAATGGACGCATCTGTATATGCAAAAATGTTAGGTGAAAAACTTGACAAATATGGAACTAAAGTTTACTTAGTTAACACCGGTTGGGCTGGTGGTTCAGCTTCATCAGGGGCTAAACGTATGAAATTGGCTTACACTCGTGCAATGGTTACAGCTGCATTGAACGGTTCATTTGATAATATTGAATTCAAACATCATGATGTATTTAATGTTGATTATCCGACATCTTGTCCAGATGTTCCGGCTGAAAAATTAGATGCTCGTGGAATGTGGGAAGATAAAGCAGCTTATGATGTACAAGCTAACAAATTAGCTCAAATGTTTACTGAAAACTTTGCTGCGAAATATCCAAATATGCCTGCAGAAGTAATTAATGCAGGTCCTAAAGTAAAAGCATCTGTATAAGTTGACTTTAGTTTAGTAAAATTTAAAAAAGCACTCTGATTTCTCGGGGTGCTTTTGTTATTGGAATTGAATTGTAAATATTTCCACTAAAAAGTGGATTTATATTATTAGTATCCATTATAATATTGTATAGCTATAGAGAGAAAGATATGAGAACGATTTTAATAATTTTAGGAATATTGTTATGTGTAAATTTACTTGTTGTATCAATAAGTAAAGCTTTTGCTAAGGAGCAAAATATTAATATGCAAAATCCTCAAATTCTTTCTCAATTGAAATAACTTTTTACTTAAACTCTTTAATAATCTTCTTGAAATAATCTGTATCTTCTTTAGCTTTTTGTGCACAAGCTATTCCGTTTAAAATATCTGTACTTTTAGGATTGCAATATGTATTCATATCTGTATAATCAGTATCTTTATCGCCCATTGTTTTTAATTCGCCGTCCAAAAATTGAAAAGTGAATAAATCATACCCTAAAATGTTCGGTTTATTATTATGGCCATTTATATCAACAGAAACATATACTTTTCCAACACTTTCATTTTCAAAAAGCAATAACGTTCCGTCTTGCAAAGCGATTTGTCCATCATCTAAAAGCCATCTTATTTTCCAAAGAGTGTTTGTAGCTCCATGTAAAGGTCTATAATAAGAATTAATATCAACATCGCTATTGTTACTTCCATCAAAACATATTGAACTACTAGGAGCAGCAGCTTGAACTTGACAATCAGTTGCTCCGGTCAAATAATTCATAAAAACTCTATAAAATAGAAAATCCCCTTTATAAGTACTTGGGTCAAGTGAAACATCATCAGCTTCCATTAGTTTAAATGCTTGTTGAACTACTGAATATGATTTAAGGAACTGAGAACGTAATTTTTTAGCTTTATAATTATTGATTAAACTAGGAATAGTTATTGCCGCCACAACACCAATAATCCCAAGTGTGATAAGCACTTCTGCTAATGTAAAGCCGAATTTATAATTCTTTCTCATTTTATCTCCCTTATATTAATCAACTAATAAATGTATTATAAATTAATACGTTTATTAATGCAACAATAGTTACATTAATAAATTATTTTTATACAAATACGTGTAATGATATTAAGTATGAGGATAATTACGGAATTAAAAGAAATTTTATATGCAAAAGGTCTTACATTAAAATTCGTAGCACAAGAACTTGAAAAAAGGTTAAACAAACCATACACCCTTGCAAATTTGTCAAACAAATTGCGAAATGAAACGATAACATATAGGGAAATGAAGTTGATTGCAGAAATTATTGGTTCAAATTTAGAATTGAAATAAAAAATCGACACTTTTTTTAAAAGTGCCGATTTTATTTATGTAGTTTGTTCATTATATATTAGCTAACTTTGTATAGAAATCATTTGATTGCTCAAATTTGTAAGCAAAGTTGAATAATCTTGATTCTTGCATTTGTGGAGCTAAAATTTGTAAACCGATTGGCATTCCTGTTTTATCAAATCCTGCCGGAACACTGATACCAGGAAGACCTGCAAGGTTACAACTGATAGTTGCAATATCTGTTAGATACATTGCTAATGGGTCAGAAGATTTTGCTCCAAGTTCAAATGCTGTGTTTGGACAAGTTGGAGAAATCAAAATGTCAACGTTTTTGAATGCTTCTCTAAATTCTTCTGTAACTAAAGCTCTCATTTGTTGAGCTTTTTTGTAGTATGCGTCATAATAACCAGATGATAATGCGTAAGTACCAAGCATTATACGACGTTTAACTTCCGGTCCAAAACCTTCTGCTCTTGATTTTGTATATAATTCAAGAAGATTTTTCGCATCTGGGTGTCTGTAACCATATCTAACACCATCAAATCTTGCCAAATTAGATGAACATTCTGCGGTTGCTAAGATGTAGTAAATTCCGATTGAGTATTTTAATTTTTTCAATGAAACTTCTACGATTTCGCAACCTAATTTTTTGTAAGTTTCAATGGCATTTTCAACTGCTTTTTGTACATCGTCTGAAATTCCTTCACCCATAAGCTCTTTAATAACACCAACTTTTTTGCCTTTGATGTCATTGTTCAAGTTTTGCGCATAATGTTCAACAGGCATGTCAAGAGATGTTGAATCTTTAGGGTCGTGTCCTGAAATAACCTCTAATAAATTTGCGGCATCTTCAACTGTTCTTGCGAAAGGTCCGATTTGGTCTAAAGATGATGCAAAAGCAATCAAACCATAACGAGAAACTCTTCCGTAAGTCGGTTTCATACCAACAATACCGCAAAAACTTGCAGGAAGACGGATTGAACCACCTGTATCTGAACCCAATGCTAATGTTGCTTCGCAAGAAGAAACACTTGCCGCAGAACCGCCTGATGAACCACCTGGAACTTTGTTCAAATCCCAAGGGTTATGAACTTTTTTGAATGCAGAGTTTTCGTTTGAAGAACCCATTGCAAATTCATCTAAGTTTGCTTTACCAACAATTGGTACTAAATTATTTAACAATTTTTCTGTAACAGTCGCATTGAATGGAGAAACAAAGTTTTCCAATATTTTTGAAGATGCGGTTGTACGAGAACCAACAAGGTTCATATTATCTTTTAATGCAAGAGGAACACCTGCAAGAAGTGGTAATTCTTCTCCTTTTGCGATTTTTTCATCTACTTTTTTTGCTGTTTCAAGAGCGGTTTCTTTTGTCAAAGAATTGAAAGCACCTAACTTCTCATCAACAGAATTTATTCTATCAAATGCTGCTTGTGTAAGTTCAACAGCTGAAATTTCTTTATTTTTCAAAGCTTTACTTTGCTCTGCAGCAGATTTTTTTAACAGCTCGTTCATAATTTCTCCTTAAAAAGCTTATTCTCACTCAAAATTGTAAGACAAACATGTATTTCAATCAAGAAGTGTTTATTTGGAGAGAGTTTATATTTTTTTACCTAAAGATTTTGAGATTTTAGAGTGAATCATGTTCGCTTGGTTTAAGTATTCAGTAAGTTTTTCGTAGTTTTGAACTTTTTCACCATACGGAACATTCATATCAACCAAATCATCAACACTTTTGCTGATTTCAGAAAGTTGTTCTAATGAGTCACTCAAAGTTACAACGGAATTTACTTTTTTAGAAACTTTGGCAAGAATTTGGCGAGAAATAAAGGATTGAATTTTGTAGATTATTGGCATTTTTTGTTTGAATGATTCGTGATATGCTTGTGATTTTTCACCTAAAACCCTTCCGCCATACATTTGTTGTTTTCTTAATGTATTTAATTCTTCTGTGATTCTTTGTTTCTTTGCTTTTAAACCAAGAGCTTCATTTTGAGTCCCATAATTATCGGCAACTTTGATTTTTGAATCAAGGTCTTTAATTATTGATTCTTTTTCTTTAATTCTGTATTCAAGACTCAAATCTTCTGTTTCAGCTTCATCATATTTTGTTTTATTAAGAATTGCAGAATCATAGCCATTTAATCTTTTGATTGGATTTGTTGCAGTAGTGTTTTGTGTAGGCTTAACTTCTTGAGGGTTAAAATCAGCACTAAAAGGATTCACTTCAGAAAAATTATATTTTTGGCTGAAGATGTTTCCGCCTATTTTGTTATTGTTACTACTACTATCCATACATACATTTTAAAACAAGAAAAAATTTTTTTTCACCATTAAAAGTATGATTTTACGAAATTGTATAAACTTTTTTGTAATATAACCAAGTGCCCATAACGGTTAGGATTATGTTAGGTAAGCATGCCGCTAAGAATGGAGCTATTGAGCCGGCTTCACCAAATGAAATTGATAATGCCCTAATAACATAATATGCAAAAATGATTAAAATACTGAATAGGAAACCTCTGTTATATCTAACTCTAGGAGGTGTAATTGCAAGTGGGACACCCACAAGAACAAATACAATTGTAGTTAAAGGTAATGCAATTTTATCAAACAATTCAATTGTATAAACTTGTCTATCTTCTGGAGTTATATCTGATTTAGACAAGAATTTTAATAAACCTGTAAAGTTATATTCTTTTGCAACATTTTTATTCATTTCGTCAGATAAATCCAAGCCAAATTTGACAGTAGATTTGTCAAATAATGTTGTATTCAAGACTTGACCGTTATCTGTGATTGTGTATGCTGCTCCTTTTTCAAATTTCCACCCATCAGGAGATGTTTTACCCTCTCTTGCTTGAAGAACTTGAATTGTACCTTCTTTAGAATTGTCTAAAACCGTTACATTGTATAAAGTTTTCTTTTGACAAAAGCCAACATAAAATAAACGTTTCAAGATACCATCATCGGTAAGTTCTTTGAATACGAAATTTTCCTTTCCATCAGGGATATTCTTTTGTCCTAAAGCCCAAAGGGCCAAAGTTTTAGACTGTGACATCATGACAGGAACAACACTTTCATTGATAAAAAAGCTCGACAATGACATTATAACTGCGAAAATAAAAATAGGTTTTGCAATTCTGTTTAACCCAATTCCGCATGCTCTCATAACTGTGATTTCAGAAGATAAACTTAATTTATTCAATGTCATTACTGTCGCAAGCAATACACCCATAGGAATTGTCATAACAATAACTGATGGCAAGTTTAATAAAATAAGAATGAATGCAACTTTGAACGGAATTCCAAATTTTGCAATTTGCTTAATCAAAGTGATAAAAGTATCAGATGCAAAAATGATTGTTGTAAAAACAAATACACCCATCAAAAACATTTCAATGACTTGTTTTAAGATGTATCTATCTAAAATTTTTGTATTGTTATACTTCTCTTTTGCAAATTCCAAAAACTTATTAAACATAAATTGATTTTAATCTAAACAAAAAGTTTAAGCAAATATTTTGCTAGTTTGATTCTTTAAGAATAAGTATTGTTTGTTCAATTTCTGTTTTTAAATATCCGAGTTGTTCTTGAATATTATTGGGGTTGTAAATATAGCCGGTGCTTCCGTAAGCAAGATATGGATTGTATTTCTCTGCTTCACTGCGTAAAAGTGCAATTGATCTGGCATGGGTGCTTAGTTCCATTAATCTTTTGTATGAAACGAATTGACTTTCCGGTTTGTTAAGATATTTATCTCTCAGAAAATCTGCATTTTTATTGAAATAATAAACTTTTGCATTGAAGATTTGAACATTTCCATTATTCTCAATCAAGTCAAAAATATCCTCAAGCATTGGAATAAATTCGTTTATATCGTTGACATATTGTGAGGTTTTGTCTGATTTTAGAATAATATTTACAAAAGCAGGATTATCTCTTGGTACAGGTTTCATTTCATTTTCGGAGTTAAAATCTTTTGCAGGACGTGCTTCTATTGGGGCTTTTTTATCTTCTTTTACAGGTTGATAATTCCTTCCTAAATCAGGCAATGTTCCTACGTAGCCTTGGTTAGAATCATTCTCTCTTGCAAAACTCGGTGCTATGCAAATGATAGATAAAAGAATTGTTATACAAAAAATTTTACACCTATTCATACCACGATTATAATGATTTATATAAAAAAATCATCATTTGTTTTGTTGATTTTAAAATTCTAATTTAGGTTCAAGAAGTTCATAAATTACTTGTAATCGAGTTTTATCATGAGTAAACCACCAACCGATTAATGTCTCAAATGCGGTAGCTTGACGATATTCAGCTTGAATATTTCGTCTACCGACTGGTATTGGAAGATTTCTCGCCCTACGAACTATTTCTAATTCTTCTTCTGTTAATGTCGGTTCTAAACAATGTAAAAATTCATTCTGGGTATGTGTTTTTACCATATTGGTTGTAATTTGGTGGAGTTTTTTTGAATTATTCGTGATGTGGATTGTTTTTTCTCGAATGAACAATTCCCACACAGCATCTCCTAAATATGCATAATTTCTTAAATTTATTTCTTCCATAAGCCGATTTTACTACAAATATTTACTATTTGAAATTTTCGTTTATTGATGAGAAAATAAATCAAGTAAGGAGATATTATGAAGAGAAATTTGTTACTTGTTTTTGTTTGTTTAGTTTTGACTATGCCAAGTGTTTTGGCTCAATGTTCCTGTCAAAGATTAAATACAACAATTGAAAGTAGCAAATCTGTAAACTATCCTAGAGAAGCTACAAAATATAAAAAATATATTAAACACATTCAACAAGATAGGGCAACTGTTTATAATGCGTTGAATCTATCTGATGAGCAAATTCAAAAAAGAGAAGACTTGATGAACGAAAACAATCCTATTTATGAACAAAAATTTGACTGTTTAATGAAAGAAAGTTTTAAACTTCAAGCATTTGAAAATGCCGGTGCAACTGATAAAGAAATCAATGCTCAGAAAAAAGTTATTTCTTCTATCAAGAAAAGTATAGAAAGAACTCTTAGTAAAGAGAATAAAGCATTTAGAAAATGTCTAAATGGTCAGCAAAAAGCTAAGTATTCAATGATTAAAAAACTAGAAAGACAAGATTATAAAAAAGATTTAAAACAAAAAGATTATTATAAATCAAATCCCCAAATGCGTCCGTTTGGCAATCCTCGTCCTTGTCCTGCACCAATTGGCAGATAATTTCTTTAGTTCACTTTTTTATGATTGTAACGAAATGTAAATACAAGTTTTAAAAGCCCCGAAATCCAACTATAATCTGCTATATGATATGATATGATATGATATGATATGATATGATATGGTGGGGTAATGTCAATTTATTTTAGCCGATTTTGTTTATAGAAATATAAGGGATTTTAAATCGAAAAGGAGTTTTTATGGCAGGGAATAATTCATTGGTAAATCCGGCATTTATGTCCGCATATTACAATCTAAAATCAGCATGTGCCGATTACAATGTAGCAGTTGCGAAATATGGTAAAAATAGTAAAGAAAGTCAAATAGCTCTTTCAAGACGTACTATGGCTGGGTCTTTATTTAGTAATACTAAAGGAATTATTAAAGCAGATAATAACGGAGTTTCAAAATCAGATGCATTATTTAAAATTGATGCTTGTATGAATGATGTTAGAACTTGGTTTGATAAGGTTTAGCATAAATTATTGATATCAAGTTATCAATGCTACTTTTCATAAAATAATTTGCCGTATTTATTTATACTTTCAATCATATTTTCTTGAGAAAGTTCTTTAAAATCTATTACATCAAATTTGTAAGGAGTTGGAAGTTCATCAAGTTCTCCCACATACCTGAAAAAAGTTTTGTGGTTGTCTGTCCATATTGCGAAATCAATGTCTGAACCATTTTTATAATTTCTTTTAGCTCGGGAACCAAATATCACGACTTTTTCAATTTCAGGTTTTGATTTGAAATATTCAATCAATTCATTGATTGTTCTTTGCGGTAATCCAAAATTATCCATTGATTTTTCCTTTGAAAAAAGTGTGTAGATTTTCAAATTGTGGAATATATTTTTCTAATATGTCCTTGGCTAGTTGGTTTGCAAAATCTACATTATAGGTGTGAGAGGTTTTGTTTCTTGATTCCATCATATCTATCCAAATTTGTCCATCTTGTATTATGTTATTTTGGAAAGATTCTTTAATTGTTTCTCTTGGGGTGGTAACTTTTATTCCATTATATTCTAAATAGTCTTTTTGAGTTTTCCAAGCAAGTTCAAACGCAATCTCAAATGCTTGAACAAGAGCCATTATTGCAATATTAGTGATTCCATTTTTTTTAACAAATTCTTGCGCTGCAGTTAAATTCTCTTTTGCTTTTTGATAATTTTCAAAACGTTCAATCCAACGTAAATTTTGCATTGTTATGTCCTCACTTATTTCAAGAGAAGTATAACATGTTGAGTCTTAAAATACAATTGTAATAAAACTTGTTATTTAGAATCTATCAATGCTGATTTCTAAATATATAATGTTTAAATTTCTGTCAAATTATTTTTAATATATTTAACATCTAGGTCAATCGTATACGTTTTTTCAATTCATTTAATAGGAAAGTTTCATCATTATTTCTTTAGTGTTAACAAATGTTACGAATTAATCCTTTTATGAAATTGAGCTTTTTCAAAATACTTTATATAAGTACGAGAGCTTAAAGAATAAATAAGGAGACGAGATATGGCATTTTTAGCATTAGCAAGTCAAAAGAGTTTGTTGACTTTACAAAAAAACTTTTTACAATTTCAATACACTTCAATTCAAAACCAAATACAATATGCTGAAGCTCAAATGAGTGAAGTTCAAAGAAAGTATTCCGGTGATACAGGAAGTGATTATACAGAAGATGCTGATTATATTTATTACAGTCAGTTAGATGATCAATTGGGTACTGAAAAAGATTCATTAGATTCTCAGTTAACAGCAATTGAAAACGAAATTTCAAGTTTAAAGACAATGGTAAACAACAACATCAAATCAAGTTGTACATTGAACCTTGTAAATTCATAATAAGGTCAAATAATTACTGTTGTTTTTCAAAAAGTTCCATTGTGTTGAGCATCAATGATGCAATTGTCATTGGTCCAACACCACCAGGGACAGGTGATATGTATGATGCAATTTTAGAGGCATTTTCAAAATCTACGTCTCCTCGGGTTTTCCCGTTCTCATCTTTGAAAATACCTACATCTACAACCACGCAACCAGATTTTAACATTTCCCCTTCTATAATATTTTTTCCCGCTGCAGAAATCAAAATATCTGCAGTTTTTGTTATTTGGGCAAGATTTTTTGTATGGCTATGACAAACTGTTACTGTTGCATTTCTGTTGAGTAACATTTGTGAAAGTGGTCTGCCAACAATATTTGAACGTCCAACAATTACGGCATGTTTTCCGTCTAAATCAATATTGTATTCGTCAAGTAGTAAAATAATTCCCTTTGGAGTGCATGGATAAACCGTTGGAATCTCTCCAGAAAATAATTTCCCAAAATTGTACGGCGTGAAACCATCAACATCTTTTTGTGGCAAAATTGTGTTCATTACATTTTCTTTTGAGATATGCTCTGGCAATGGCAATTGAACTAGAATTGCAGTAACATTTTTGTCGTTATTAAGTTCTTCAATTTTATTCAAAAGTTCTTTTTCTGTAATTTCACTGGGATAATTTATAACTTCTGAATTTATGCCAATCTTTTCAGCCATTTTTTTCTTGTTGTTTACGTAAATTTTACTTGCAGGATTATCTCCAACTAAAATTACGACTAGAGTTGGTTTGGTCTGAAATTTTTCTACTTTTGTTTTTAAATTATCTAATAATTTATCTCTTAGTTTTTTACCGTCTAAAATTATTGCCATTTGTACTCCGCTATTGTTTTGCTTGGGGTAAATTCAATCTAAAATAGAATTGTTTTATCGCCTCTTGAACTGCTTTAGATTCTCTTGTCATCGGGTTATTTTTTAATTCTTTGTCAAAAGGAATTGTGCCTAAAACATCAAGGTCATATCTTTTTAATAAATCATAAACAGAAGAAAGATTATCATTATCAACTTTATTGATTACAACACCAAGTTGATTTCCTGCCGCATATTTTGCACTGAATTCTTCAATACGTTTTGCGAGGTGAGCAGATTCTTCTGACGGTTTTGCAACAATTACTGTACAATCAATATCAATATCTACAAGTTGATTCAGGTATTTTAAATCAAACTCGCAATCAAAAATTACAATATCATACCTGTTAATTAATTTTGTAACTGCATCATTAATTTGTTTTGTAATTGGGCATCTGCAATCTTTTGAACCAACAAACCAAGATTCAATAATATCAACATTATCATTGATAGGAACGAGAATGTCTTCCATTGCCCATTCAATGAATTCTTGTTTTGTCATATCTTCCGGAATTCCGGTTTTATATTCGTGTTTGCCACTTCTAATCCCATAAATTGTGTTTCTGATATCAAGACCAAAACTATGTGCTAGTTCACTGGTTAAGTCGTTGTCAAATAGTAGAATAGATTTTTCTGGAAACATTTCCTGAAAAATATGCATAAATGCTTTTACTATAGTTGTTTTCCCATTACCACCTTTTCCTGTGATTGCCAGCTTAACAGTCAAAATAAAACCTCACTTTTAATTGTTATTAATGATTTATCTGTAATAAGTTTCTCATCAATACCTTTTTTAGTCAAATAATTTATTTAAATAAAACAAAAGACAAAATTATTTAATTTTGTCTTTTGTTTAAAACTTAATATTCTAGTTAAAATTATTCAGCAACTTCTTCGTTTTGTTCTTCGATTGATTCTTTAACAACTTCAGAAGCTGAAACAGAGATGTTCAATTCGCATTTAACTTTAGAAGTTAATTTGATTAACATAATGTAGTTACCGATTTTGTTGATTGGAGCATTCAAAGAAACTGCTTTTCTATCAACTTCAATACCAGCTTGAGCAGCTAATTCTTCAGTTAATTTTTTAGTAGTGATTGTACCGAATAATTTACCAGATTCACCGGCTTTAGCAGATAATTCTAATTTGCCGAATTTTTCAATAGCTGCAGCTTTTTCTAAAGCTTCTTGATGTAATTTTTCTTGTTTAGCTTTAATTCTAGCGATATTTTTTTCTCTGTTTTCTAAAGCTCCGGCAGTAGCAATTTCAGCCGCACCTTGAGGAAGCAAGAAGTTTCTAGCATAACCGTCTTTAACGTTAATGATATCGCCAACTTCACCTAAATTTTGAATTTCTTTTTTTAATATAACTTGCATCGTAAAATTCTCCTTTTATATCTATATTTCTGCATGTAGCCCAACCATACAACAAAAATAACAAATTGTCGATACTTTTTGTAATTTTGTTAAGAGAATAAATTTATGGTTGAAAAGGTTTATAGGGCATATTATAGTTAAATGTGAAAAGTGAGTAGTGAATGAACTATAAGTGGTTATAAGGCATCGGGGCAATAACCTTTTCATCGCTTACTAAAATTTTCTGTATTTTATCTTTACGAATATCAAAATTAATGTTATCATATTAAAAAGTTTTAGTGAGTGTTTATTAGAGGGTTACAATTATGATGACTAAAGAAGTTAATGACTGGCTTAGAAAAGTTGAAAATGGTAACTATTCTTCTTGGGAAATTATGGAAGAATTTACTAAATTTCATAAATACCTTACAAAAGAAGAAGTTGAACAGATTAAAAATAGATTGAAGAATTCTATCCGCCGTTAACTATATAGTAAAACTAGACGCAATATGTTATAATAAATAAGGAGTCTGAAAGAGGTTTTTGATGTCTTATTATGATGAGTTGTTGCGTAAAATTCCTAAGATTAAAAAGGTTTTAGATAACGATAAAAATTATGTGATTTATCATTATACAAAGCCCGAAAAACTTTTGAATATTTTAGCAAGTGGTACATTGAGATTTTCGAACGCGCTTTATCTTAATGATAAGGAAGAAATTGCTTATTCTTATAAGTTGATTGTTGATTTAATTGATGAAACCCCGGAGCTTAATTCGGATTTATTCAACAAAATCCAAAACCATTTTAGCAACAAATATAAACATATTGTCGATGGATATAATGATTTAGTCAACAAGTTGGAATATTTCACGACTTCATTTTCGACAGAAAGTGACAATTTGACCCTTTGGAATAATTACGCAAAAGGCAAAAATTATACAGGTTATAATATTGGCTTTGACAAAAATAAACTTGTTGAAGAGATGGACAAAAACAACTACCTCCCAATTTTTGGAAGTGTAATTTATGATAAAAATAAGCAAGTTAAAATTATTCATGCAATTTTCAAAAAGTGGAATATGCTCTTTGAAAGAGCATTGAAAAGTAAAAAAACAAATGAAGTTAAACTGTTTGATATTTTGTTTGAGTTGATTGATGTTCTGAGCATCGTGAGTATTTTCTTCAAAAATCCGCAATTTAAAAATGAACACGAGTATAGAATTGTTATAGTAAATGTTTTTGGAACTTTGAATTCAAAACCTACGAATATAGTCGAGAAAAATGGTTTGTTTGTTCCTTATTTGGAATACAATTTTTCCAAAGAATCCGTCAAATCTATAAACATCGGTCCAACATTTGATGAAAATATTTTCTACACAAGTACCAATAGAATGCTTTTGAATTTTGGTTATGAAGATAAAGAAGTTTTCCGTTCCAAAATTCCGTTAAGATATTAGACGTGAATTGAATAAAATTGAAAAAAGCCGAAAGTTTAATGTCAAAAAAATAAAGTTGTCTTAAAATATTTTGCAGAGAGGTTATTAAAATGATTGTAGAATTAGATGAACAAAATTTTGAAGAAAATACAAATAAAGGTTTGAAGCTTGTTGAATTTTATACAACTTGGTGTATGTATTGCAAAAAGCAACGTATTGAACTTGAAGAACTAAAAGATTCTGATATTTGGATTGGAATTGTTGACGGAGAAGAGTCACCTAATTTAGCAAGAAAATTTGGCATAAAAGGTTTTCCAACTTTTGTGTTATTAAAAGACGGAGAAAAAATTGCTGAATTTGTTGGGTTTCATGAAAAATCTCAACTATTAAACCGATTGATGGCTTATCTTAAATAACTCTATTTAATTCATTGTCAATCAGGTAAACTTCACCTGTGTTATGGTCAAAGTGACATTTTGCAATGAATAAGTCATTGTTTTCAACGGCAGTGCGGATTATTTCAGAATGATTTTTGATATAATTTTCGACCCATACAGTGTGTTTTTTGGCAAATTTGTTATTGCAAGACATTTGTCCGCCTTTATCAATAACTGGGTAAACACATTTCAATATGGATTGAAAATTGTCTGTAACTTCAGGATAGTGTTCGTTTGCATAAGTCATAACACCGCAATCATCATGTCCAAGTAAAATTAAAAGTGGAACGTGGAGTTTTTTCACAGCGTACTCAAGACTTTCCAGAACATTTGGTCCTACTGTAATTCCAGCAACTCGGACTACAAATAATTCCCCTATTCCGCAATCAAAAACAATTTCTGGAACAACTCTTGAATCTGAACAACTAAGAACACATGCATAAGGCTCTTGATAAAGTGCAAGTTTTTGTAGTGTTGAAAGACACATGTTTTTAGATGTTGGGGTTCCGTTAATGAAATTTTTGTTTCCTTCAAATAGTTTTTCTAGTTCTTGTTTTGCTTTTTGTGGAATATTATTTGGTAAATTCATTTTGCTCTCCTTAAAAATTTTGTTTGTACTATATTTTATAAAATCATTCTTTTATTGTCAAAATGTTTTCACAAAATTATTGTTTAATTTCAATAGAGCTACCGTTTAAGCTTCGTTTTATAAGGATTTTTTTATCAATCCTATTGCGAAGTTCTGCAACGTGAGAAATAATTCCAACAATACGGTTACCCTCTGTTAAATCGTATAAAGTATTCATTGCTTGTTCTAGAGATTCTTCGTCAAGTGAACCAAAGCCTTCATCGACAAACATTGCTTCAATTTTTATTCCTCCGGAATAGTTTTGAACAACGTCAGATAATCCAAGTGCAAGGGATAATGCGGCTTTGAAGGATTCACCTCCGGATAGAGTGCTTACACTACGAAATTTTCCTGTATGGTAATCAAAAACATTTAAGTCTAATCCGACTTTTGCGTTACCTTTTTTCTCTTCTTTTCTTTCAAGACGGTATTGGTAATTTGTCATTTTTAAGAATCGTTTATTTGCTTCATCAATAATCATGTCAAAATATGCACTTTGAATATATTGTTCAAAAGTCATTTTGATTGTTCCGTTTAGTTTTCCGTTTGCGGTGTCTGATAATTGTTTGAAAATTTGCAATTCTTTTTCTGTTTTCTGAATATCTTCAATTGTTGTTGTGATTCTTGATTTTAAATTGTTGTTTGTTGAAAATCTTGAATTCAAAATGTCTGTTTGTTCTTGAATATTATTTTCATTTTCTTTCAATGCTTTTATTTGTTCTTTCAATTCTTCAATGCAGAATTTTGGCGCATTTTTGATTTGCTTTTGCAATGTTTTGAGTGTTTCTTTTTTGGAAATTAGGTCTGCATTTGCTTTTTCTTTGTCTGTTTGAATTTGTTTGAATTCTTTTTCAAATGATTCGTATTGCAATTTTTTTTCATTGAATATTTGAATAGCTTTTGTGCTATCAGTGTATTCAAGTTCTTTTTGAATTGTTTTTAGTGTTGCGGATTTTTCTCCAATAATTTGAGAAAATTTATTTTTAATTTCGTCAAAAGATTTTAAATCTTTTTCTTGTTGCGAGATTGACTTTTCAACTTTTTCTAATTCTTTTTCGGAATTATTTTTTTCGTTGATTTTTTTAGATAAGTTTTTAATTCTATCTTCAATTTCATTTTGTATTTTTTGAGTTTTCTCCAATTCTTCATTTATGATTTTGGAAATATCTGTAGAAAATTTTTGGTTAAATAGTTTTGTAAAATTGCTTTCAAATGTTTTTTCAAGGGTAGAAATTTCCCCTTGTAATTTTGTAATCTTATTTGCCTCTTGGTTCAGATTGTTTTGGGCAGAATCACTTATTTTTTGAAGCTGTTCAAGATAATCTTTTGTGATTGTTTCATTTATAAGTTTTGCAGGATTTGGGTGAGCTGTTGAGCCACAGACAGGGCACGGTTTATTTGGAATTAAGTCTTTTGCCAAAATTCCTGCTTGTTCCTCAATGAATTGTGTGTATATTTGTGAGTATTTTTGATTTTTTTCTTGCCAATCTTTAGATAATTGTTTTAAATTGTTTTGTAAAAGTTTTAGATTTTGATTTTCGGAAATTAGTTCATTGTTTTGTTTATTTATTTCAGATAATTTTTCAATTTTTTCAATATTTTTTTGTTTTGAATTTTGTTCTTTTTCAAAATCTGTCTCGACTGTTTTGAAATCTTGAAGAAGTTTTTTTAGTTTTTCTTGAATAATTTTGCTTTTGGTTAAATCATTGTTTAGTTTTTCAATATTTTGATTATTTATATCATTTTCTTTTACTGTATTATCAAGCTCTTGTGATAATTTTTGAAGTGTTTCATATTTAGATAAATCTTTTTCCAATTTTGCAACTTCAATTGCCAATTTTTCATTTTGTGCTTTTTTATTTTCGTATTGTACGAATTTATCATTGATAATTTTGTAGTCAAGTTCAAGTTGTGGAATGATTTTTGTTTCTAATTTTTGGATATCATTACGTGTATTTTCGATATTTTGTGCATTCCCAAAAGTTTGATTTAGTTTTTCTAATTCTTTTTTAATTGATTTTTTCTCTTTATCCAGAGTTTTTTTATCAGTTTCATCTTTTTTAATTTGTTTTTTTAGTTCCTCTAGCAATTCTTCTGTATTGTAGATGTTTTTGCTATTTTTTAGGTTTGAAATTTCTGTAGCTAATTTTTCATTATCAGCAGATAAAATTTGTTCAGAGTATTGAATTAGAGAGTTTTTTAAATCCTCAAAGAGTTCTTTTCTTTTAATAAAATTGTCATACAATTTTGCTTGAAAAATTTGAAGATTTTGAGTAGAAAAAATATTTCTGAAAATTTCTCCTCTATCTTCTGTTTTTGCGTTGAGTAATTTTTGAAATTCTCCTTGTGCAATCATTACAATTTGTGAAAATTGCTTTTTATTTAGTCCAATAAGATTTTCAATTTCAATATTTGCTTCTTTTTCTTTTGTATAAACTTTGCCGTTCGGTAAGGTTAATTCCACTTCTGAATTATGGTCATTTGTTTTGGGTGAACGTTTGATTTTATAAATTTCACCGTGACACATAAATTCTAAAATGACATAAGTTTTGTTGTTTTTATCTGCGAAATCACTGCGCAGAGCGGCTTTGTCCTTTCTATATTCCCCGCTTGCTTCACCGTATAGCGCAAAACTTATTGCATCAAATATTGTTGTTTTTCCGGCTCCGGTATCACCTGTGATTAAATATATTCCGTTTTCACCAAGATCCGAAAATGGAATTTCAACTTTAGAAGCGTAAGGTCCAAAAGCATTTATAATTAGATTTAGAGGGCGCATTATTTCGCCTCCTTAATATCTAAAAGAATTGATGATACAATTTCTTTTTCTTCATTTGTTAATTTTTCTTTTGTTTGTTTTTCAAAGAAATCTGAAAAATGTTCAAATATGGTTTTTTCTTTTAAAGTTTTCAAATCTCGTTTCTCTCCAAGATTTGTATAATATTCTTCAAAGTCCAATTTCATAATGTTTGGGAAAATTGTTTCAAGTTTATTTTTCGCATCAATTACATTTGTATCAGTTAATGTTATGTGCATATATGATTCATCTTTTTCCATTTTTAACAAGTTATTGATTTTCCCTCGAATTTCTTTCATTTCGTGGATTGGTTTAAATGGAATTGATTTTATATCAATTTTTTTATCTTCAATCTCAACAATTGTGATTGATTTATTTTGATTCACTTCAGAGAAAGAATATTTTAATGGAGAACCGCAGTATCGAATTTCTTTTCTCCCCATGGATTGAGGTTTGTGAATATGACCAAGTGCAACATAATCAAAATTGTCAAAAATTCTATAATCAATATTATCAAGTGTTCCTAGTGATGACGTTTCAGAGTCACTTATTTCCGGTTTTTTCCCATTTGCTGTTACAAATTGGTGTGCGATGAGAATGTTAGTTCTTGAGGTGTCAATATCTAAATTTTTTACAACATTTTCAATCGCATCTTGATAGTTGCCTATTTCAATATCTGGGAAAAATCTTCTCACATCTGCAGGGCGTACAAATGGTAACAACCAAATATCAATATTTTCTAAAGGAAGAGGTCTTATTTTCCCATCATAATTTCTGGAAAAATGAATTCCACTAAGAGATATAAGTTTTGAAAAAGTTGAGAGTCTTTCGCTGCTATCGTGATTGCCACTGACTATATATGCCGGAATTTTCAAATCAGCAATTTTACAGATAAAATCTTCAAACAGCTCGATTGCCTCAATTGATGGAATTGTTTTGTCGTAAATATCTCCGGCAATGAATATCCCATTAACTTTTTCAGATTTTGAAACCTTAATAATTTGTTTTAATATTTCTCTTTGGTCATTTATCATAGAAAACTCGTTTACACGTTTTCCTATATGCAAATCTCCAAGATGAATAAATTTCATTTTCATACTCTAATTATTTTACCATTTTTTCTCAATTTTGTGAAGAATAACGGTTATTTTTTAGTTGTTTGAGTATTGTTATTTTCTTGTTGTTTTTCAATATTACTATGAGCATTAAGCTTTTTCATTTGAGGTTCAACACATTTTTTGATGATTACGTTTTCAGTAAACATATCAATCGGTTTTACTGTCAGAAGCAATGCTGTAAATGACCCTAAAGACTTCCAAGCTTTGAGTTTAAAGATTTTTTTGTCTAAATTGTTCTTAATTATGTCTGTGGAATTTCCATGTTCTAAAATATTTTCAAATTCTTTTTTCGCAAAATTTTTCAATCTTTCTTCATTTGAATTTGCAATAGCTCCTCTTTTGCAGTTGCAAAGAAGTTTGTCATACATTTTAGTGAAAATATTATTTCCTTGATAAGATTCTTTTTTCTTAGAGAAGAAAATATTGAAATTATTTTCAAATTTTTCTAAAACTTGTGCTTTATCACCATCTTTAACAATATCATGGTCTTGGGCATGGTGTTTGATAAATCTTAGTGTTTGTTCTTTGGCATTTGTAGAAATTTTTTCCCCTTTGTATTTATCTATTTGAGAAAAAGCACTCTGTCCAATGTGACCAAAAACTGTTGGTAAAATAATACTTGCAAAAGCTTGAAATACGGCTTGTTTAAATGCACGTTGAGCATTAGGGTCGTATTTATTTCCCTTATTTTTGTATTTGTCATAAACATCTGCGCCAAAATACATCAATGCAGGAACCCAAAATAAAGTTGCTGCAGTTGGGGCAATTTCATTGATAGCTACACCGATATCGTTTGTGTAACCCAAACCTCTCATTGGCCAATTTGCCAATGGGTCTTTGTATTTTTTTTCTTTTTTCTTTTTATTTGCGTTGAATTCAACATTTTTATCTTGTGCCGTGAAATTCAACGCTGAAGATACCGAATTAATTTTCATTGATTCTCCCAAGCCAAATTATAGGTAAATATATTCATTCATTTTACTAGAATTCCATTCTATACAAAAACTTTTTTAATTTCAAATAAATAAGTTTAACCTTGTTACAAATTGTTATAAATGTAGTTTTTGCTATTAATTTAAATATTTTTTTATAATTAATTTTTTTAATGCTCTGGAATTTACACTATCAGGTGCGATTTCTAGAATTTTGTCTAAGGTTTTGATTGCTTCATGATATTCTTCTAATTTCTTTTGTATAACAGCGATTGAATACAACGCATCAATAAATTTTGGGTCCAATTCAACAGCTTTTTCTAAATATTTTAGTGCCGATTTTAATTCGTTTGTTTCCGGATTTTCCTTTGAAAAAACAATTTGCGCTTTATTAAAATATGCATCAATTAAATTTTCATCAATTTCAATAGCTTTTGAATAATCTTCATTTGCTTTGTCTAAATTTCCTTTACCATGTTCTAAAATTCCTCTAAATAAATAACAAGGTGCAAAATCAGGTTTCAATTCAATTGATTTATTGTAGGCATCAAGTGCTTTGTCATATTCTCCTAGTCTTGCTTCTGCCATTCCAAGATTGAAATAGTAATGGTAATTTTTTTGATTAGCTTCGCTATTTTTTACAAGTTCTTTGAATTCTTCTTTTTCGGCAATAATTTCTAATAATTTTGTGCGGTTGTCTTGCGCAATTTCTAATTTAGGGTTTAATAAGAGAGCCTTATCGTAATCAAGTAGCGCTTTTTCGTATTCTTGTTTGTTAAAGTACGAATAGCCACGGTTGTTGAATGCGAGGGCGCAAGTTTTGTCCATTTCAATTGCTTTATTATAAAATTCAATAGCTTTATCATAATTTTTTATTTCATCGTAAGCATTGGCAATGTTTATTGTTGCATCTAAATTCTTAGGGTTTTCATCAATTGCTTTTTGATAATTTTTTAATCTTTCTTCTGCATCTGTTGATGCATAACCCAAATACATATAATATTCTTCTTTTGTTCCGTAACGTTTTAGGTCATTACGAATAAGCTTTCTTGCGTTTATGTAATCCTTTTCTTCTAAATATTTATCAATCTTTTTTAATACTGAATATTTATCCATAATTTCTCCAATTCAAATTTTATTGAATACAGCCGGTATCATCTAGCAAGTTTTCACCATTTGCTGATGCTACTGCCATCTCATCACAACGTTCATTAAATTCGTGTCCGTTGTGTCCTTTAACCCAAATGAATTTTACATTATGAGGTTCTTTTGCTTTTAATAATCTTTTCCATAAATCTTGATTTTTTACCGGTTGTTTGTTTGAACCTCTCCAACCTTTTTTAACCCAACCGTCAACCCATTTTTGATTAAATGCATCAACCAGATATTTAGAATCTGAGGTTAATTCAACATTACATGGCTTTTTCAAGGCTTCTAAGCCTACAATTGCAGCAAGTAATTCCATTCGGTTATTTGTTGTAACTTTAAAACCTTGTGTAATTTCTTTTTTATGGGTTGTTCCATTTTCATCTTCTGCAATTAAGATTGTGCCATATCCACCTTTCCCTGGGTTTCCGCTACAAGCTCCATCTGTATATATTTTGATTAACATAAAATTATCCTTCTTCTGTAATATCCCATTTTTCTAAAATATCATCTGGTATCCCGTCTAAAAATCTTGATGGCTTTGATAATACCATATTCATCGCATAATCGTACATATCAACAGGATAAGTTATGTACAAATTATTTTTGGCTCTTGTTGCAGCAACGTACATTAGGCGTAATTCTTCGTCCATTTCTTCTTCCGAGTTAAATGAATAAGCACTTGGAAATCTTCCGTCAACTGCTCCTATTATGAATACTGTGTCCCATTCCAATCCTTTTGCAGAATGTATTGTCGAAATAGTGAGCGCTTCATCGTCAGAATTATTCTTATACATTCCCTCGACACTTGCATCAGGTGGTTCTAAAGCTAAATCACTGATGAAATCTTCAAGATTGCTATACTGTGTTGCAAGATATTCAAAATGGTCTAAATCTTTTTCCCTCTTTGTAAAATCGTCATATTTATCTTTCAGTATAGGCCTATAATAATTTATCACTGCAGAAACTATTTCTTCCGGTTTTTTCTTTGGTAAAACATCTCTTAATTTCCCTAGTGTAGAGAATAGAGGAGTTAAGCTTTGGGTTTTATTTGATGGAAGAAGTTTTATGTCAGGGTTCAAATGACCTTTAACTACAGGCATGATGTTGTTAACTGTTGAGGCTCCGACTCCTTTCAATAGTAGTAAAATCCTAGTTAAACTTATTATATCATCTGGGTTTAATAAAACCCTTAAATGCGCAACGATATCTTTGATATGAGCAGTTTCCATAAATTTTGGTCCGCCAAATTTTTGGAATGGGATTGCTCGTTTTGAAAGTTCAATTTCAAGATTGTATGACATTCTTGCATTTCTTGTTAAAACGCAAATATCAGAAAGACTTATATCTTCGTCTAACAATTCTAAAATCTTTTGGCATATAAAATCAGCTTCCATTTGCGTATCTTTTGCGCATATTAATGCCGGAATTTGTGGTGAAACAATATCAGAAAATAATTTTTTTGTATATTTTTCTTTGGCTTTGTCAATTATTTCATTTGTGAATTTTAAAATATTTTGGGTACTTCTGTAATTTTGTTCAAGTTTTATTATTTTAGTATTTTCAAAAAGTTTTGGAAAATCTAAAATGTTTCGATAGTTTGCCCCTCTGAATGAGTAAATACTTTGAGCATCATCTCCGACAGCCATTATATTATGATGTTCAGATGCTAAAAGCTTGATTACATCAGCTTGAAGAGTGTTTGTATCTTGGTATTCGTCAACCATAATATATTTATATTCGTTAGATAATCGTTTGCGGAGTTGGTCGTTGTTTTCTAGAAGTAGTTTTATATATAGCAATAAATCATCATAATCTAATACAGAATTTTCTCTTTTATATGCTACATAGGCTTTATGAATTTCAATAATTTTATCTGCGCAATGTTCAAATTGGGGGAATTCATTTGCAATAATTTTTTTTGTTTGAGTAACTTTATTTATACTTTTTGAATAAATATCTAAAAGGGTTGATTTTTTCGGAAATCTTTTTTCTTTTTTAGGAAACATTTGAGCAACAATATGGTTTATTACATCTTCGCAGTCTGATCTGTCCATAATGGTGAAATTGTTTTTTAGCCCTAAAAGTTTTGAATATTTTCTTAAAATTATGTTGGCAAAAGAGTGAAACGTTCCGCCTGAAACTTTTTCGCACCTATTATCAAGAACAATTGTTGCTCTTGATAACATTTCCGCAGCAGCTTTTTTAGTAAAGGTTAAAAGTAGAATATTTTCAGGTTTTATTCCGTCTTCAATAAGCCTTGCAACTCGGTAAGTCAGAGTTTTTGTTTTTCCGGAACCAGCACCTGCAATTACAAGGATTGGTCCTTCTTTTGATTTGATAGCTTCGAGTTGAGCTTCGTTTAGGTCTTGTTCATAATTAACTTTGTAATCGTTTTTTATGGTATCACGTTTTTTCAGTACATATTTTTTACGTACCGGTTTACTCTCTTCTATTATTGATACTTCTTTTACCATAAAATCCTCTACTTGCTAATTATAGTTCACGTATAAAGTGTTTTTCAATAATTTATTGTAAAGTTTTGAAAAGATTTCAAGTAAATCCCTAATTTTTTTCTTAATTGTTCCGAAGAAAATAATATGCGCAATAGATAAACATGAGGAAGTGTATAGTTGTGAAAAAAATATTTTTATTAGTTGTTTTTTTAGTTGTGTATATTTTTTCTTACGTAGGGTTTGCTTCTGCGATTCCTTCCTATGGTAAATGGTTTAATCCAAGAATATTGAAAACATATATTCAACCCGGACACCCTCGTACAATTATGATGAAACATGCATTTGCTGAGTGGTCACGAGTTACACAAAATAAATTCGTATTTCGCTATGTAGATAGTCCTAAAGTTGCTCAAATTGAAGTCTATTTTGTTAAAACTATTCCAAATGCTGACAGAGAAATCGGTTTGACCAAAACATCAAGAATGAATAGTGGTAAAATTACTCATGCAGTGATACAAATTGCCGAACGACCTGTAAATGGTGCAAAACTTCGTAATGATTCAGTTTATACTACAATGTTGCACGAAATTGGACACGCAATGGGAATGCTTGAACATTCTAGCGACCCGAAGAGTGTTATGTATCCGGTTGTTAATGATGCTCAAGAGATTTCAAAAGCAGACCTCAAAAGACTTGCCAAAATTTATGGTTGGGAGTAATTATTTCCGTACCCAATTCCAATCGTAAATCCTATATAATTGTCTTATATCTCTTTTATAAATATCTTGAGATTCAGAAATTGGCATATTCATAATCCCAACAGATCTACTAGTGTCCGGCAAACCTAGAGAGTGACCGATTTCATGTAGCATTGTTGTGTAAATCATATTTTTTGATGCTTTTGAATTTACAGATGCAATTTTGATATCTGATTTTGTAATGTAACCATTTTTGATTGTATTTGAATAATTTCCTAAAAGAGCATCGCTTTTATCAACTTTGTCTGTAAATGTAACATTGATATTTGCTGGTGTTTTTTCTGTAAATACAAATTTTACATTCCCAAAACTTTCGTTTTGCCATTTTAGAAAAGCTCTTTTCATCATAGCAGAGTTTGTATCTTGTGGAATGAAAACTGTTAATTTAGCTGGATTTTTCCAGTGTGGGAAATTTTCAGTTACTGTGTTAACTTGCCCAAAACATGTAATTGCAAATCCAAATATTAAAAATATTGCTGATAAAAATTTTTTTAGCATAATAGCTCCTTTTTGCTAGATTATAAGTTATTTTTTACTAAAAATCAAATACTTTATGCTAAGATTATTTTCAAATAGGAGAATAATTATGGGTGAAAGAGATAAAAGGATTAATGGTGAAATTTATGAACCGTTTTGCCAAGAGTTGGAACAAGACAGATTTAGAGCAAAAGAACTTTGCAGAGAATATAATTTGCTTCATTCAGATGAAAAAGATAAGAAACAAGAGATTCTTAAAAAATTACTTGGGAATGCCGGAGATAGTAGTATAATTGAACCGAATTTTTTCTGTGACTATGGTTATAATATTGAATTTGACGGTTTTGTTTATGTAAATCATAATAGTGTATTTTTAGATTGTGCAAAGATTAAAATCGGTGCGGATACATTTATCGGTCCTAATTGTGGGTTATATACCGCTGTTCACCCAACGAATGCAAAGGATAGAGTTGCAGGAAAAGAATGGGCAAGACCAATTACCATTGGTAATGGTGTTTGGCTTGGAGGAAATGTTGTTGTTCTTCCCGGGGTAACGATTGGAGATAGAACGGTTATTGGTGCTGGTTCTGTTGTGACAAAAGACATTCCTCCAGATACGGTTGCCGTCGGAAATCCTTGTAGAGTTATTAAAACAAATATAAATTAGTTTAGAATTAAGTACCCAAAGTTTAAATAAGTTGCAAAAATTATCCATACAAAATATGGAACAAGAAGAATTGCAGCTATCTTTGATACTCGGTAAAATCTGCTAATGGTAAGTATTACGAGAATATCTAAAAGTATAATTATAAAAAATGCGAGTACGACATTTTTAAGGTAAAAGAAAGCAAAAGGCCAAATCAAATTTAGAGAAGCTTGTACAATAAAATACAAATATCCAAAGAATTTATTTTTCCCAAACGAAAGGGTGTAAATAATTATGGAGATTATCATTGTTGCATATAGAACACTCCAAACAGGTGCAAAAATACTGTCTGGGGGACATAGTTCTGGTTTTGTAAGACTGTAATACCAAAGAGAATTGTACATATTTTATTTTTATAGAATTAAAAAATAAATAAATTCTCCGTTTGTGTAATTTTAGTATTTTATTTAAATTCTTTAACTATATTTTTAAAATATTCAGAATCAGACAATGCTTTCTTCGCACAAGCAATACCATTATATTCATCTTGAGAGTTAACATTGCAATATGTACTTAAATCTGTATAAGTTGTACCCGTATCTCCCATTGCTTTTAATTGATTATCTACTAATTGAAAGGTAAATAAGTCATATCCCCAACGATTAGGCTTGTTGTTATATCCGTTCAAATCAACAGATACGAATACTCTCATTCTTGGTGCATAATTTTCAAACAATAATAATGTTCCGTCTTGTAGAGCTATTTGTCCATCATCAAATAAAATCATACTTGCATTTGTTTTGCCATCGTATGTTTTATAAGGTTTGTAATCTTTAGAAGAAGAATCTCTCATGTAAACACAAGGGAGGTATTTATTATCTCCAATTCCACAATCCATTGGTGCTTGTAAATAATTCATGAAAGTTTTGTAATATTCCAGTGTGTTATAAGTTGTGGGGTCTGTTGAAACGTCATCTGCTTCCATTTCTTTAAATGCTTGTTGAATTGTTGAATACGATTTTAAAAATTGAGTTCGTAATCTTTTTGCTTTGTAATTATTTATTAATTGAGGAATAGTTATTGCTGCAACAATACCGATTATGCCAAGTGTAATTAATACTTCCGCTAATGTAAAGGCAAGTTTTCGCTTTTTTGTGACATTGCTGTAGGTGTTGCTTTGTGGATACAAATTAACATATTTTTTAATGATTGAAGTTAACTTTTCCATTTCAAGTTCCTATAATTATAATTAACATAACATAATTAAAATATTATGTATATAACGATATAATTATATTAACTATTATTTCTATCTTTGTCAAGAACATTTAGCTAAAAACGGCTATAATGAACTTATGAAGTTGAAGGAAGAAATAAAGGTTGCAATAGCCAGACGCGGTACTACCTTGAAGAAAGTTTGTGAAGAACTTACTGAAATGACGGGAAAGTATTATTCATACAACAATATTTCTAACAAAATTCGGAATTGTACGATTAAATTTGACGAAGTTCAAAATATTTTTAAAATTCTTGACTATGAACTTGTTTGTATTGATAAAATCAATTCTGCTAATAAGTGATTTTTTTAGTGTAAAGATAACGAGATATTAATATATAGCAATTACCCACAGAATAACGCTGTATATTAATATAAGAATGAGAAAGAGGGAAATGGAGGCGAGATTGGCTTTGTGTTTGAAATAGAGGCTAATTTATAGAATTGACAAAAAGTACTCCAAATTATCCTTTTTGTGTCCTAAATTGTACTTTAAAATTCTGAGGTTGAACTCATTATAAGCCTATAAGTTAAATATAATCTACAATTTAACGATTTATTCCAAAATGCAACAAAGTATAATTTAGTCAAAGTGGAACCAAAGGAGGAACTAAGTTCCCCCTCAAATTTTTAAACATAGCAATTTCAAGAATCAAATCAAAGTCAATAAAATGTAATTTTGAAAAGTTGGAAGGGTTTAGGTGACAGTAAAATCAGTCCTTTCCCAGTCATAACTTTTCAACTACTTCATTGACAAAGATTTCAAAACTGTTTTAGAGCCAATATGTTGAAATTCCTTTACTTCTTGAGTTTTTTTATTTGAAGTAGTTGTTTTTTTAATTTGGGAAGCATTAGCTTTAGGAGTTTTGTTAGATTTTGGGCTAAACCAATCAAATGTATAGTTCAAGCCTAGTTGGAAGCCAACACCTGTTCTACCGCCATTTCTAAATACGATTTGGAAGAACGAGTTCAATCTATCTTTCCATGTTTTAGTTACACCTAAGCCATATTGAATATATCCGTGTTCCATTTTTACACTTGCTAAATCAACATTTCCTGCTCTACCACCAACTTGCTCATTGATGTTATACATATATTGGAATGTTGCATATACACTCCACGTTTCTTTTGCATAAATAAAGTTCATTCCAGGAGCGACGTTAATTCCATTCAACAATCCAGAATTCATACTCATAGAACCAAAATCCGTTCCCCAATTTTGACGACCAAAAATATTATATGACATAAATGCTGTTGGTTGGATAGTGAAATGCTTAGTTGGATGGAAGTTGTAAGCTAATTTTGCAGCAGTGCCAGCGAACCAATTTCCCGCTCTATCTGTATTCCCCGCAACAGACATTTCATTATTATATCCTCCGCCATAAGCAACAACAGAACCAATGAAATTATCTTTCATAAATGTTCCCATCAAGCCACCTTGACCGCCGTTTTGATACATCCCAACACCATTAAATGTTTGGTGAGCACCATTATAGCCAATATAAGCTGTTGGCATTAATCTCCAACCATGTTTCAATTTGATAACAGGGAAATCTGCACCAACTAATGAACCATATGAATTATTACCGACTTTCAATCCTTGAGTTAAGGACAAGTTTTCAAAGTTTACATATGATTTATACCACAATCCACCATCTTCCTTTTTATATTGATAAGGTGCAAATTGAGGAAGTGTTGAGGCGTAAATATTAGCATTTTTACTTTGAGCTAATAATCTTTCGCTATCAAGTGTCACGTGATTTAACAACATATCGTCAATCATCAATTGATTGTTGAAAGACGCCAAAGTTGCAACTTGCCCTCTAAATACTTGAGGATTGTAACGAGTCATATTAGATGTGTACCAACCGCCACCAGCAGATTGAAGATTATAATAACCTATTGGAGTAAAAATTTCTTTATCTGTTGAAGTAAAATTAACCTTATCATTAATTGAATTTGCATCAAATACTCTAATTTTGAACTGTCTATCTATTGGGGCAAGACCAATAAAATTAAAATCAGCAACATTCAATGTTCCATTTGTATTTGAGGTTAAATTATTGATAATAAAAGCATCTCCAACTTTATTTCGTCCATCAATATCGATAGAAAGGTTGTTCTTGCCTTCAACAATCATATCATTTGAAATCTGATATTTGTTTAATACACTGTTCATTGCATTTAATGCTGAATTATTTGTCATATTCAAATCACTTACAAAGAAATGATTATCTGCAACACCACTACCAATATTTAATGCAGAACCATTTTTAATTTCAACCGTTCCACCTAAAATATAACTATCTTTCCCATCAATAGTAATATTTGATTTGTTATCAAATATTGAAACGCCTTTATTTTGTTGCAACATTCCACCAAAAGCAGAATTATTTACATTATCAGTTTTCAAAATTCCATCAAGTTCATTCTTAATCAAACCATTCCATTTATCATTAGAGTCAAGATTAAATTCTGCACCATTACTAATTTCAACAGTTGCTCCTTTTTGAATATCAACAGAAACAGCTTGTGCAATGTTACTTGGTGATTTGATGTTTATATAAGAATTTTTTAACAAGTTTAAGTTTCCGCTTGTAGCAATCAAGTCACCAGTCATTGTAGAACTAGTACTTTCAGTCCTTTCATAATTTAACGTCCCACCAGCTAATGAAACTTCACCATTCCAAATATCATTATCTCCAATAATTACCCAGCCATTATCTGTAATTTGTAATTTTGAATTTGAATCAATATTTGTTTCAACACTACTATTGATAAAACTATCTTTTCCAACAGTAAATGTAGAATTTTCTAGCATTAATTTCCCGCTATTTGCTTGAAATATTCCATTAGCATTCGACAAATCTTTAACTGTTAAAGTTCCATCAGTAAGAAGAACTCTGCCTTTAGAAGCCCAATCAGTAGTTGCACCCAATGTTACATCTCCGCCACGAACAGCCAACAATGCATCATCTTTAATTTTTACTGTTGTTGCTTCTTTTATCACATCTCCTGCAGAAGCAGTCAATCTTCCACTAATAATATCTATAGTTCCACCATTAGCAAAAATTCCTCCATTTGAAGTCAAACCATCAATTGTCAAAGTTCCACTTCCAACGGTATTTTCGTCTCCGATAGAAATATTTCCAGCCCAAATATCATTATCATCTAGAGTTATACTTCCACCGTTTAATTTAATTTCTCCCTTTGAGTTAATATTCACTAAAGTATCTTTTTTAATATAACTATTGTTATTCAACGACAAAGAAGCCTTACTAACATTTCCGATGTTCAATGAACCTTTTTCTACTTTCAATGTACTATTGTAATTCTTCAACGTATTCCAATTTAAAACACCATTCGTAATTGTTGTTTCTCCTCCAAAGAATGTTGAAGAAGCATTGACATCAGTTTGACCTGATTCTTGAGTATAAGTTCCTGTATAACCAGAATTATCCGCATTTAAAATTAAAGTTCCTTTATTTTTTATTTCGCTAGTTGCATTTTCACTACTAATACTTCCATTTAATGTATTTGTGCCACTAAAATCAGCAGCAGAGTCATTTGCCATATATATCGTATCAGTAGATTGTTTAAATTCTGTTTGGCTTAAACTTATATTTCCTGCGTTATAAATTGCACCACCTTTTCCACCATCATTAGTTTTGTTACCATCAAATATTGTATTAGAGATTTTTAGGTTCTTAATCCCATTATAAATCGCCCCACCGTTATTTGCAGTGTTATTTGTAAATGTACTATTAATTATATTGCTGGTTATATTTCCTTTTTCATAAGCAATAGCTCCTCCGTCAGATCCAGATTTATTGCTATCAAAATTTGCATGATCCAAATTAATAGTTACATTTCCGGTGCCACCAGTTGTAACATCGATTGCTCCACCATAACCAGTAGAATTATTTTTTGTAAAAGTTGTATCATTTATCTCAATTACAAAATCTGATGGTCCCAGATTATTAACTCCGATAGCTCCACCAGTTTTATTTGTATGGTTTGATTCAAAATGAGAATCACTTATCTTTAAAGTATTATTTCCTACCTGCCCAGAAGTTCCATAAACATATATCGCCCCGCCGTTATTTTTGTAGCCAGGACTAGATTCAGTAGAATTATTAGTAAAAGTAGAATTTTTAATAGTCGTAGAAATAGCATTTCCCTTTGTCGCAACAAGAGCCATAGCTCCACCTCCAACAGCTCTTGAAGTTTTTGCAATATCATTATTAAAAGTTACATTGTCAAGAATTAAAGTACCTTCATTATACATTGCTCCGCCCCAACTCGAAGCGTGTTGAATACTATCCAATGTAATGTTATTTAATGTAAGTGTTGTATTAGGTTTGACATCAAATGCAAGAGTAGTACTTGTATATTTCTTACCTTCACCCAAAATTGTAACAGATTTTGGAGTATTACTTCCTGTTTTGATAGTAGCAGTAGCTGATATATCACTACCCAATTTTACAGTAACAGAAGACTCCGTTGCATTTTTTAGGGCATCTGTTAATCCGCCAAAATCAGTAATTAAATCTTCTGCCAATACAATTTGCGTACTTAATACCATCGCAACAGAAATTGCAATCAATTTAATCTTTTTATTATTCATAATATCCTCAAATTCCAGCCTACAAGCTTATTAATTTTATTATAAGCAGAAATTTTTAACAATATTTTGATAAATTTTTGTTAAAAAAAATATATAAATTTTTAGCGGATTTTAAAGAATATCAATAATCTTGGTATGATGCTCAACCTTTAAATTATCCAAAAATTTTACAATGCGACTTCGGTAATTAATGCAGATTTTTCGTCCAATTTCGGAATTTTTATTGAAAAAGTATTCTTTGTCCCAATATTATCAAGACTGATTGTGCCATCGTGTGCTTCTAAAATTTTTCGACAAAAATATAAACCCAAACCAACTCCACTATTTGATTCTAAAGGGTTTCCGCAAACATATTTGTTAAAAATATTCACTTTCAAACTCTCAGAAATTTCTTCACTCTCATTTTTAAAATCAAAAACATAAAAACCATTTTCCAACTTAATGGAAATATCCACAACGCTATTTTCAAATGCATAATTTATCGCATTGTTGAGCATATTACCAATAACTCTGCGTAATTGATTTTCGTCTGCATACATCAATTTTTCATCTTCTGTTAATTTGGAATTAAACCGAATTTCTACATTTTTAATTTTACCCAAATCTCTAACCTCTCTTATTGATTTGGTCATTAAAGAAAGAATATCAAATCTAGAATAAACAAGTTGAATAATCCCGTTATTTTGTTTACAAGTTTTCAAAAGAGTACAGAGCATATCTTTCATATATTTTGCGGACTCTATCACAAGTTCCAATATTTCTTGATGACCTTCGTCTATTTTCCCATAATACTCTCGATACAACATTTCAAGAGAACTAATTTGAGCCTGCAATGGATTTTTCAAATCGTGAGATAAAGTAGCCAAAAATAAATCTCGTTGATGTTCTAATTTTTTATCTGCATCAATATTTTTTGCAATAGCTACTAAGCCATTAATTTCATTATTGGAAGTTAAAATTGGAGCTTTATGAATTTTGTACCAGTGTTGTTTTCCATCAGAACCTTTTACAACCTTTTCTTTTTGTAAATACTTCTTGTTTTGCAAAACATAATTATCTTCATTTTCAACTTCTGGCAAAGCATTTTTCATATCGATTTCAACCCCATCAGAATAAGAATCAATACCGTTCAGAACAAAATTCCTAGATTCATTATTTGCAACAACAAGATTTCTATTTTTATCTTTCATGTAAACAAGAAGAGGTAAATTCTCCAACAACGTATTAAGTTGATAATTCTTTTCTAGCAATCTTGTTTTCAAATTTTCTTCTCTTGTTACATCTCGAGAAACGGATAATACACCACAAACAATTCCATCTCTAACAATTGGAGTCGTTGTTTGTTTAATTATTTTATTAGCCCCGTGTATCTTATGCCTGAAAGTATAACAGTTTGTTTCTAAATCTGAGATTGCTTTTTGAGTATTATTTATTACAACTTGAGCACACTCATTATTAGGGAAAACTTCATCAATAGACTTCCCGATAATTGGAGTTTTTTCATCTCCTTCAATAATAGATCTCAAAAACGCTTTGTTATAAGCAATATACTTTAAATCTAAATCTTTTACAGTAATTATATCTTCGCAATACTCAAAGATTGCATCTAATAAATGTTCTTTTCCTTCAATATCAATCATAATTTGGATGTAATTCTACCACACAAGGATAGTACTACTATATTAGTAACCGTACAATTATCCAAGTGGCTAATATTCAAAATTATTGATTAGTATCTATTTTAAGTTCAATCTAGTGGAAACCTTTATCTGAGAATACATCAAAGTAGTAATCATTGTTGCTTGAGAATAATCTATCATGATGTCCAGCAACTTTTAATTCCATTTTATATCTCAAAGTATTGTTATTTTTCCATTATCTGTTATATCAGAGTCAATATAGTCAATTGTACCTTTATCTAAAGAAACATCTAATCTTAATTTTACATCATTTCCTATAACATTGGTTGAATCAGGATTAAAATTATTTTTGCCATCTAATCCTTCCAATATTCCATTAGATAAATCTAAAGTCCCACCCTTGAGAGTGATTTTAGCCCCATCAGAAAAATATTTATCCAAAGAACTAACATAACCATTTAAACTATTTTCTTTACGAAAAGCCAATGTTCCATCATGAAGAACTATTCTTCATAACTTCTTCTTACTCCAGTATTCTTATTACCTAAATTGTATCGAGAACATGAAAAATTCCCCAGAAATTTGGTTATTTTTTATGACGTAAATAATTTCCACTTTTCTTTAAAATGGTTGTATGTCAAGAGTTCCATCTTTTTAACATTCATTCATAAGTTTTTAAATTTTAACAAAAATTAAGAAATAAATGGGATAAACTAAAATACGGGAAAATATCTATGAGCTATAAAAACCAACAAAATTGGAAAGAAATACAAAATTTTTTACCTACAGAATCCCAATTAACAAATGAAACATGACAACTATAATAGAAAACCCTCTTGCCGATGATGGTTTTGAGGTCGTATCCTTGGATATGCTAATCAATGGAGAAACTATTGTAAATAAAAAAAATGACAATTACTAAAAAGCATTAAACATAATACTAAAAGATAAAACTTTAGCAGGAAATAAAGTAAACCTAAAAAATAATCATTTTATTTGTTCAAATCAATTTACTTATTCAACTACAGTTTTCTCAAAATCCCCTAGAAATTTTTCTCAAATGCAATAAAACTATTGAATAGAGATTAAATAGACTTTTAGATTAAGATTGATATAAAACTAATCAAATAATTTTCTGCAGTTTTCTTGAATGTCTAATGCAATATCTTTTGCAAATTTTTCTTTTAATCCTATATTTTTTGCAACAGCGAAAATATTATCTAAAGACGGTTTTTCCCCTTCCCCGTTTATTGTTGTTGCATGTTCCCCGTTAAACGAAGAACTATAAGTTAAATCGTATGCAGGAGATAAATGCCATTCTTTTTTATTATCGTCATAAAGGAACGAAAAATTCTTTGAATGATCATCTCGATTATGAGCAAATACATTAAAACACATTAATCTGAATAATTGTTCAACATCTTCATAATTTCTTGTAAGCTCAAGCGTGAGTTTCATTAATAAGTTATAATCAAGATTAGGTAGCCTGTGACTTGTTTCTAATAACCCGCTTACTGATACCATATGTACTTTTTTGTTGCTTTGGCGATCAAATCTTTTTATACCAAAATAACCTGAACAAATTTCGGATGGGAAAAGTTTGGTCTCTGTCATATTAATTCCGCAATTTTTGGCACATAGCGAATATTGATATTCTTTTTCACCAATATTTTTAGGATCAGTTGATGACGGGAATTTAATTATCCAATCTTCATTATCAATAGATGTCAAAATCTTCGGTCTTGCACCACCTGAGGAACCACCCAATTGAAAAAGTTCATCTAAATTGTCTGAATTCTGAGATTCTAAAATTTTTGAACATTCCCGAGCGAGAATATCAAGGTCCGAAACATCATTTTCTGTTTGGAACCTATGTTCGGGTTTATATGTTAAAGCTCCCATACCGCTTTCTTGGACAACTGCAAGTCGATTAAGGTTGTCAATTTCAACGGGATTTATTTTGTTTTTTAAAAACAACCTATCAACCAGCAATCTTCCCCAACCATCAGGCAAACTGTCATTAAAAACGCCAAATAACCCGTCAAAAGGTTCATATTTAGGGATAAAAACTTTCTTAATGAGCGGTAAACTAAATGGCGATATGCTAAAACCGTTATTTAACCAATCTAAATCGTATTCAAATGCGACTACTCTTTCGGGCGTTTTAGCAAGAGTGCCAACTAAAATATCATTATAAAATACTTTTAAATACTTATACTTGTCCATTTATAACCTCATCAATAGAAGCGTAAGTTTTTTGCGTAAATAAATTTTCAAAATCTTTTTCTAAATTAAGAGCAATTAGAATTTTTATCAATGAAGTCAGTGAAATTTCATATTTAGATTCAAACCTTTTGATAGAACCCAGGCTAACAGCTGATTTTGCAGCAAGTTGAACTTGTGAAATTTTAAGCATTTTTCTCTGCTGCTTAATCTTTTCAACAAATTCTTTTGCTATATCATTAGGAGATTTCGGGTTAAAAAGAAACTCATTCATAGATAATATATTATACTATTTTTGCCAAAAAGTCAATATTTAGATAATATTTTATCCCAAATATTATTTAAAATGCAAAAATACAACATTAGAATGATATGTTGTATTTTTTGAGATTGAGATGTTTGAATGCTTCCGGTTACTTGTACTCAAATCTGTTGCAAGCTTAATGATTTTATATTCAAATTAGTGTTTGTGTTTTGATTTGCGCTTTTTCTTGATTTTTTTCGTTATTTCAAAATAAATAGTAAAATCATAAGTTATTAAATTGGGGTTCAGCGGATATTTTGTAAAATTTGTTCTTATGTAGTAATTGTCTTTTATGTGGAATTTTCTTTGTTCTTTATTCTTAATCGCCGATAATATATTTTTAGGTATTTCTTTGCCAAAAGCCTTTTGATAAAGTGATTTTATACAATCTACAAAAAAACTATGTGTTTTATTTTTACTACTATCAGGTGTGAATTCGTCAAATTCAAGCTTAAATTTTAGCACTTTTTCTTGATTGCCTTCTATTGAATAAGTTATAGCATCAACATTTGTTCCATCAAATCTTTTATACATAGAAGCATAATATTCTCAAAAACCTTCATCATAACCGATATATTTATAATAATCAGATGAGAAACCTTTATCTTTCATAAATTTTTCAGCTAAAACAGGGTTAAATCCACCTGTATTTGAGTTAAACCCATCAAGAGTGTTTCTTTTGTAAAACAAGGTTATATATGAATCAACATCGCTTTTTTCATTAAATATCATCTCTTGATAAAAAGTGTATTGAGTAAATTTTTGCAATTCTTTATAATTAAAATTAAATATACATATAAGTTTTCTCTTGAAATAATTACATACTTGTTTATTTTCTATTTTATCTGCTCTAAGTCGTATAAAAGCAGATTCATATTCCGAATAGATTTTCAAAAAATAAATTATTGGGAAAAAGGTAAGAGAATACCACAGCGGCAGTGTAACGGCATTAAAAGTTGCATGAGAAAATATTTCTTTATAGTGAATAATACTCATCACAAGGCAGTAAAATAAGAAAAATATTCCCATTGCTGATAATATAATATCGAAAAATCTTTTTACGGGAGCATATTCTTCTTTTGTTTCTGAAAAAGCCGACATTATACCAAGGAAAATTTGCACCGGAATAAAAATAAATTCAACTATAAAAGAAAATGTATATAGATTAAAAATATATTCAAAAAAGACTGAAAACTTTAAATTATCAAAAACTAACGTTTTAAAGTACGGTAAATTATCTTCTTTGCCTGTATACCTAAATAAAAGTACCATTCCAGAAAAGATAAACCATACAATAGAATCTTTCAGCAAAGAAAAATCCCATAAATTTAAATAGTACAAACAATAAGTTACAATTATTAAATAAATGAATATTGAGCATATAATTTTTTGAATAATTTTTGATTTAAATAGCTTTAAAAAATTCAACAATGAGTTTCTAATTTCTTTATGAAAAAATATCCAAATAACAAAAATTGCAAACCAACATATGATGGCAAATTCTCTTGTTGTTATGTATTCATATAAAAAGAAATTCTTTTGCATATTTAATGAAATATTACAAGAAATATAAGAAGTGATTGAAAAAATTAACTAAAATTTAATAATTTACAAGTAAATATGTTGCATTTTTGTAGATTGAGATAGGGTTCTGATTTAGAGCGTTTGCGTTTAAATTCGACAGGAGGCTTTATTTTTGCTGTCTTTTAATGCATTAATGTTGTGGATCAAAACCTTGAGGTACAAATGAACATAGTCGAACCGATAAAAAGTATAGAAGATATTCAAAACATAAAACGAATTCTTTCCAAGAAACCACGCAATGCTCTCCTTTTCAGTTTTGGAATAAATAGTGGACTTAGAATCGCCGACATCCTCTCACTCGACGTCAAAGACGTAAAAGGCAAAGACTATATAGAATTAAGAGAAAAGAAAACTAATAAATACAAGAAATTCCCTATTAATGAAAACCTGAAAGTTGAGATTGAAGAATTCGTAAAAGACAAACCCGACAACATCCCACTATTTTATACTCAGAAACATTATCGGCTGGATAGAGCCCAAGCATACCGAATTATAAACAAAGCCGCCAGAATAGTAGGGATTAAAGACAGAATCGGAACACATGCCCTACGCAAAACCTTTGGCTACCACTCTACCAACAATACGACGATATTGTAATGCTGCAAAAAATTTTCAACCACTCCACCCCCTCAATCACCCTCCGCTACATCGGAATTGAGCAGGAAGATATAGACGAGGTGTATCGGAATTTTTATTTATGAATGTTTATTGTTATATAATATATCTATGAAAATAAAAGAGGAAATTGTATTTAAAACAAATGGCTGGCAAGCAATAAATAGAATTGGGATTCTAAATGAAAATTATCATACATTAATTTTAAATTACAGAGAATTGATGAATGAAATTGTACAAATTCAGTCAGCGCAAGAGCCTTTTTTGTTATTATTTAACAACCAGAATCTGAATAGATATATTTTTAATTTTTTAGCATCAACATCTGCTCTTATTGATTCTTGTCGAAATGTAATGAGTTTTTATAAAGAAACAACTATATACGAGCATTATAAACAAAGAGTTGATGAACAATTCTCAAATAATAGTGTTGCTGTTTTTATAAAAGATCTTAGAAACTATCAAATGCATTATAAAATTGCATTACCTTGTTTGTTAAAAGAAGAAATAGTTAGCTTTGAAACTTATGAGCTTAAGCAATACAATAAATGGACAAAATTATCTAAAGAATTTATAGAAGAACAAGGTAGCTTTATTATTTTAAAACCCCTATTTGAATCATATTTTAAAATGTTAGAGCCTTTTTATATGGAAATCTATTTAATGTTGTTAGAATATCATAAGCAAGATTTTAAAGAAACAATCAAATTGGCAGCAAAAATAAATATGCCAATTCCTGATATTTATTATCAACTAATCAATAAATAAAAGCTACATTTTAAAATTGCAAATTCTTACTCATTTTTACAATCTTCCCATAAGCAATATTCATGCTAAAATAAGAATACACGAAAGGGTTAGATATGGCATTAAAGTTGGAAGTTCAGATTGATGGTAATAAAATATATTCTCCACTAAGAGATAAATGGCTTGTATTAACACCGGAAGAACAAGTTCGACAAAACTATATTTGTAAACTTGTGAATGTATATGGTTATAGTCTTGATCAAATGCAAGAAGAATTAGTTGTTAGTAATTCTAGACGTGGAAATGGTAGAGCAAGAGCAGATATTGTTATTTGGAGAAACAAAGATGATAAAATCAATGATAAAATTGCTTTTATCGTTGTAGAATGTAAGGCTGAACACGTAAAAATTTGTCAAGAAGACTATTATCAAGGACAAAATTATGCAAAAAATGTTGGTGCTAAATTTTTTGTTGCTACTAATGAAAAAGAAACAAAATTTTTTAAAGTCCCTGAAAAATATCCTAATAGACTTGACGAAATTATAGAAATTCCAAATGCAAAAGAAGCTTGCAACGATTCTAATGTGCAAAAAATCTTGGCTAGAACAAAAAAATTCTCAAGAAAAGAATTTGCAGACCTATTAAAGAAATGTCATAATATTATAAGAAATAATGATAAATTATCCCCTGAAGCTGCATTTGATGAAATTAGTAAGATTTTATTCATGAAAATAAGGTATGAAAGACGCCAGGATACAGGTGCTATATTTACACTAGATCGGTTCAAAGAAGAAGAAAAATTTTTTAATGAAAAAATCAGACCAACATTAACAAATCCTAATGAGAAATCTTTGTCATATATGCAAAGAGAATTTATTTTGACCAAACAAGAATTTGAAGATGATAATTTGTTTGAACCTAATGAAACAATCAAAATAAGACAAAATAGTTTTGAATTAATCGTTAAAGAATTACAAAAATACAATTTATCAGACACATCTGATGATGTTAAAGGTATTGCATTCGAAGAATTTTTAGGAACAACTTTTAGAGGGGAATTAGGACAGTTTTTTACACCTCGTACAATAGTTGATTTTATGGTAGAAGTACTTGATCCTCAAGAAGGTGAAACGATTTGTGATCCAACTTGTGGTTCAGGAGGCTTTTTAATCAAAGCGTTTGAATATATAAGAGATAAGATAGAAAGAGATATTCAAAATACAAAAGAAAATTTTAAACAACAGTACTATGATGAAAATTTTGTATCAGCGACAGATAAAACAACTGATATTATTGAACAAAAAATAAGCAAAATATTCAGCAAGTTAACAAATGAAATCATTGTTCCAAATAGAAAATTTAAAGAACAAAGCATTCAAGAAAAATCAAGAAGAATTTCAAAATTGTCATCAAGTTGTATATATGGTACTGATGCAAATCCAAGAATGGCAAGAACATCAAAGATGAATATGATAATGCATGGTGATGGACATGGCGGAGTTCATCATCACGATGGTTTAATAAACATAAATGGTATTTTTGAAGATAGATTTGATGTTATTCTAACAAATCCTCCTTTTGGTGCAAGGGTTGATAAATCCCAAGTATTAACAGAAATTGATAAAGATATAAATGTAAAATTAGATTTATCAAAAACTGATGATAAACATATAACGGAGCAAATAAAATTAATTAACGATACTCAAATACAAACAAGATTATTATATTATTATGAACGTTATGGATTAGACTATTTAAAGCAATTAAATAAGTTAAATATAGATATTGATAAAAAACAAAAAGTTCTCGATAGGTTTAAATTAGGTAAAGTAAGTGGCTTAACAGAAGTTCTATTTATGGAAAGATGTTTAAATTTGCTAAAACCTGGTGGCAGAATGGGAATTGTCCTTCCAGAAGGAGTTTTAAATAATTCTAATTTACAAAAAGTTAGAGATTTCTTTGAATCAAGAGCAAAAATTCTTTTAATTACATCAATCCCACAAGCTGTATTTATAGCTTCTGGTGCAACTATAAAACCAAGTTTACTCTTTTTTAAAAAGTTTACGAAAGAAGAAGAAAAACAATACAATGATATTGTAAATCAAGTGAAAAAAGAAATTGATGAGAAATATAAAATTGAAATATTGGAGATTGATAACCAACTTTCTAATGATAAAAAAGCTCATCAAAAAGCTTTAAAAGAAATTGAAAAACGTAAAGAACAGGAATTTGAAACAACAGGTCGAGAAAAAATTAAAGAACTTTTCGACTACCAAATTCCAATAGTTCAAGTTGAAAAAGCAGGTATAACAACAACTGGTGCACCATGTAAAAATGAACTTATAGATGTTGCAAATGAATTTAGAACATATCGTCAAGAAAATAATTTATGGCAAGACAACAAATTAGATGTTTCATATAAGCTTATGAACAATAACTTGGTGCGAGTAGTTAACGGTGAGGAACAAGTTATTGATGAATAGTAGTGCTTTTTCATATCTTAGTTTTATCAATTTTTCGAACTTATATAATTGGAGTGTACAGTATGCACAAAGAAAGTATACGATTAATAATGATTTGTATGATTTAGTGCCAATTAATGAATTTTTGACAAGAGTAAAAGAACCTGTAACTGTAGAAGATAATTTGAATTATAAAAGGGTTTCTATAAGGCTATACAATGCAGGAATCGGTCTTAGAGATATAGAAAAAGGCATAAATATCGGAACAAAGAAACAATTTAGAGTTCATACCGGTCAATTTTTATTATCTAAGATTGATGCAAGAAATGGGGCTTTTGGTGTTGTTCCAGAAATCTGTAATGATGCTATAATAACAGGTAATTTTTGGACATTTGATGTGAACTATGAAAAGGTAAATCCTTATTTTTTAACTCTTGTAATGACATCAGATTTCTTTACTAAGCTTTCAGAGCAATGCAGCAATGGAACTACAAATAGACATTATTTACAAGAAAATTTATTTCTTGATATGAAAATCCCGCTGCCTCCACTAAAAAAACAAAAAGAAATTATAGATAGATACAATGAAAAAATTAACATTTCTAAAAGATAAGAGAAAATAGCTATAAAACTTGAACAAAAACTTAATAATTGCATATACAATAAATTAGGATTAAAAATAAAAGAAGAGTCTCAGAAAGGTGATTTTATAAATTTTGTCAAGTTTTCTAATTTAAAACAGTGGGGAATAGATAAAATAAGTGGAACCGATCGCTTTTATAGCAAAAATTATAAATTACAATCATTAAATGATACTCAAAATTTATATATAGAAGCTTTTAGAGGAAAAAGTCCCAAATATGAAAATAACAGTAATTCAATAATTTTGAATCAAAAATGTAATAGATGGAATTCAATGGATTTAAATTACGCTAAAACAGTTTCTGAGTCTTGGGCTAACTCAATTGATAATAATTTTAAAACACAAGAAGGTGATGTTTTAATTAACTCTACAGGTGAAGGAACTATTGGAAGAGCTTCCTACATTAACAAAGAAAATATTGGCTTATTATATGATAGTCATATTTTATTATTAAGATTAAATCAAAAAAAAATAAATCCTTTATATTATACATATTTACTTAATAGTCGTTTCGGACAAGAGCAAGTTAATTTTGTGAAATCTGCACAATCTACTAAACAAACAGAGTTAGGGATTGATAATTTGAAAAAAATCAAATTTCCATATCCTGATATAGATGTACAAAATGAAATTGTTGATGTTATTACAAAATTAAAAGCAAAAATTGAGAAATTAAATAATTTAGCAGAGCAAAATCGCAAACTTGCTCAAAAAGAATTTGAAAAGGAGTTGTTTGAATAATGCCAGATTCTGAAAATATTACTGATACAAATGATATTTTTTCTATAATAGGTAATGACTTCAAATTGATATATTTGAAAATAGAAAATTTCAAAAATTTAAAAAATATAGAAATTAATTTTGCAAATAATAAAAACTTCAGTATTATTATTGGTAACAATGCAAGTGGTAAAAGTAATATATTGGAGGCAATAAGTGCAATTTTTACAGAAATTTATACAAGAAAAAGAATTCAAAATTTTAAATTTGAATTAAGATATAAGTATCAAAACAAAACGTTAAAGATTACAAAACCATATGGATATATCCGTTATTTTGTTGATAATGCTGCTGTGTCAAAAAATTATTTTATGACAAATGATTATATGCCTTCTAAAGTTATAGCTCTATATAGTGGTGATGAAACTAGAATGTGGGAAGAATATTATGAGAAGTTCTATAAGCAGTATTTAAGAGAACTTGGTACAGGATCTGTTCATTCTTATTCTAAAAAATTGTTATATATAGACAAAACTTATTGGAATATTGCACTTTTAGTTTTATTAATTTCTGATTTAGAAGAACATAAAAAATATGTTAAGGAAAAATTGCATATAAACAAAGTAAATTCAATAGAGTTTTATTTTAAGCCCGACAAAATTAAATCTTGTATCAATCCCATTTTGTCCGAATTTATAAAACAAATAAACCCAGAACATAGTAAAAGCGTTGTTTTAGATTTAAAAAATTTAAAAAAGAAATTAAACAAAACTCAAAAAACAAATCAAGAAATATTTGAGATGTTAATATATGCAAATATGCCGAGAATAAATAAAATTATTACATCTATAAAAATTAATTTTAATAATAATTTATCATTAAAAGTCTTGAGTGAGGGAGAAAAGAAAAGAATCCTTATAAAAGCAGTTATGGATTTAGTGGCAAATGAACGTTCTATTATTTTGCTAGATGAACCTGATGCCCATATACATGAAATAGGGAAACGAGATTTATATAGATCCTTAAAAGAATATACTTCAAATGAGCATAGACATGTAATTATGACAACACATTCCCCAACAATAACATTTGAAGCGGAAAATAGTAATATTATAATGATTGATAACTCAAATGGCTCTGCAGAAATTATATCTAATGAAAGAAAAGAAAATATAAGAAGATTAACGGATGGATTATGGACAATTCTTGAACAAAATATTGTGATAAATTCATCTAATCCTTTGATATTAGTAGAAGGTAAAGATGATGTAAATTATATAAAACATGCATTAACAATATTTGATGATTATAAAGATATAAATTGCGATTTCTTACCATTTGGAGGTTCAGGAAATGCCAAGTATTTTATAGAAGAAATAAAAAATAATTTATCACCAAATAAAAAAGTAATTGTGCTTTTTGATAGAGATGGAGATAAAGGGAGCGGTGGTGTGAAAGGATTAAAGGACTGTATAGCCCCTAGACCATCGGACGGTGGAATTAATGATAATAACACATATAAAAGGGATAATTTTTATTTTTTATTACTACCTAAAACAGATGAACATAAAGAAAAAGACACTCAATTTTTAATAGAAGATTATTTTTCTATAAATTGTAAAATGCGGTTAGCTATCAATTTTGTAAAAAATAAGAAAAAGGTCCTAAAATCACTTAAGGGGCTTGATGAAAAAGTAAAACAAGAATTTTGTGATAAATTTAAAGAACACAGTACCGATTTGTGTTTTGAAGGCTTTAAGGTCTTACTAAACAAGTTAAAAAATATCATTGAAGGAAAAGAGGAGAGTGCTGTTATTCAATTGTAATAATCAATAAATGATACAAGTAAAATATTATGAGAAAAATAATTATAATTTAATTTTTGTTCAATAAGTTGTATTTAGCGGTTATTTAATAATAAAAATTAAAAGTTTGTTTACAAAATTTCAATTACAAAAAACTTCTGCTATAATTGTCGTATGAAAAACACAGCAAAAACACACTTTTCAGAAGAAGAAAAGAAACACACCAAAATAAAGCATGATTTATTTACAGAAGCTCTTAAAGCAAGTTTGAGTATAGCAAATTCTTTGAATTATAAAGATAACTCGAATATTCCATTTATGTATATTGACCTATATGCAGGTGCAGGTAAGTTTTGCAATGATAAAGAGGGTTCCCCATTAATTGCTCTTAATTTAATTTCTGAATATTTAGATAAAAGATCTTTTGAGCATTTTGAATATATTGTTGCTGAGAATAACGAACATAATGCTAAATGTTTGGACAAAAATATAGAGAAAAAAAGAAAAGACCTAAAAATAACAGATCGTGACTTAAAAGTTGCATTATATTGTGGGCATTGGGAAGATTTAATGAATGAATTATCTGACTATATTCAAGCTCGAAAATGGGGGTTTGTATTTGTGGATCCTTTTTCTCTAGAATTAAATTTGCTAGAATTAATTAGAGTTCTTAATCATAATATTTATTATAAAGATATCATGATTTTGATTAATAAAAATGCACAAGAAAGAGTATTAGGTAAGCCGGAAAGCCCAGATATACAAAAGATATGTAAATATTTCGGAATAGAAGAAAAAGCGTTACAGCGATTAATAAATCATATAAAGAGAAATAAGAAAGGAACTAATGAAGATATTATTCAATATTTAACTAAAAAAGCTCTTCAAAATGTGGATAAAGATTTCAAAATATACGCTGGTATTTCAAGAACGCGTGAAGGAGAATTGGAAAATGCTGATCGTTTTTATTTAGCATTATTAACAAGTTCAATAGGTGTCGCTGATAGCTTTTTATATAAATATTCAGAGCTGCTTGAAGAAAAAGAATTTAACATTAATGGTGGGCAACAAAGCTTATTTGACAGTTCCCCACAAACAAAATATACAAACTTAGAGGAAACTGTACAAAATATTATTTATCAAAATACAGAAATATCCTTATATAAGTTAACTAAAATCTTGTTCAATGTTTTTCTTTCTTGGAAATATACCGAAGATAACGAAATTCCGCATCGTCGAGCCTTAACTGTCGCATTAAATAATTTATTAAGTGAAAAGAAGATTCAGTTTGACGTAATTGGTAAATTGCCAACCGGATGCGTTAATACTGTTAAAAATAAAGTATTAGCAAAGGCTTTTAATTCAAAAGAAAATTTAAAACACATTAAGATTAAAGTTTTAAATGGGTAATTCTTTCCATTGGCGACCTTGGAGAGTACATCCTGCAAGTTTTTTATTAACTCCACCCCATTGTTTAAAAAAGAATGGTATATTATGTTCTATGCAATTATCCCTTATAGATGTTACCCAGTTTTCTTGTATTGGGCGAGCCCCTGGCCCGCTTTCACCACCAACTATAACCCAATTTATATTTTCTAATGATAAATCTTTAATTTCTGTTATCATTGGTTCTACAGATAAATATTTGATATGTGCTGGTGTATTTATCAAATAAGGAATACGTTTTTTTTGTTTATCAGATTCAACTGTTACTCCTAGCCATATATTTTGTGTCCATTTAAGTTTTGGAGCTATGAGTTCCAATCTTTCTGCTCTTTTGGTAAGAACTTGAAAAGTATGCCAATGTGCTTTGTTCATTACCTCAAAAACTTTTACTATAAATTCATCAGGAACATTTTTATGAAATAAATCACTCATGGAACATACAAAAATTATTTGAGGCTTTTTCCAAGTTAATGGTTCATTAAGACAATCTTCATGCATAGTAACTTGAAAACAATTTTTATATTTTTCTTGTCCCATTGCATGTAAACGCCTAGCCATTCTTTCCGCATAGCAGTGTTTACAACCTTCACTAATTTTTGTACACCCTGTTACAGGATTCCAAGTTGATTCTGTCCATTCAATTTTTGACTTTTCTGCCATAATATAATAATTATAATTATTATACAAAAGTATTAAACCATCGTTTATATGAAATTTAACTTGATTTTCTTTTAGTTTTGAGTGATGAATACGACACCTGAAAAAAAAGGAGGTCGTAGATGGAAAAAGTCGGATTAAATATTACGCAAAAAGAATTTAAGCAGTTAAGCAAATGGGCAGAAAATGTTTATAACACGGTCGTTGTTATAGATTACTTCGTTGCAAACCAACCGGAGATTGAAGAATGTTACAATTTTGCTCCGGTCGTAAAGCATTTGAGATACGATGCGGATTTATTGAATGCGTTCTTCATTGATCACGAATAAGAACTTGAAAATTAAGTTGCATTTAAATTTTGTTCAAATAGTGTTCAAAAGGTGTTCAAAAAATATTTGTGTCGCAATGTTGCGATTTAAGGCACATACAGTTGATGTTTCTTGATAAAAGAGTAATAAATTGTGTGGCTTGAAAGGAACATAATATGATTGAAAAATTAGATTTATTATTTGGAACAAAAATTTTAAACCGCCAAACAAATGAAATTGGATTGCTAATCAAAACTTGGAAAAACGAATTTGCTGATGGAAGCATTTGGTTTGCGACCTGTGTTGATACAAAAGGAAAGCGTTATCACATTGAACTTGACGAGATAGTGCCAATGGAGGAAGTTAATGATTTTGAAGAATAAACTTACCCGTGATACTTTAGAAATAACTTATCCAGAGTTCAGAAAAAAGTTTGCCAAAGAAATTCAAGACGCGTTTGAAAGCTACCGCAAAACCCAGTTAAACAAATATTCGTATAACTTCAAAGACGATAATTCAATGGAGTTTAATTTTTACTTTCAGCTTCAATGGAATTTTAACCACTTTGGAAATTCTAATTGGTATATTTATAGATTATAAATTATTTTTTATCATTTCTTTTACTTCTTCAATAGTATAAACTTCATTTTTACCTTTTGAATGTAAAATCATATGACAATTAGGGCAAACGGGAATCAAATCTTTTATTGGATTTATTTGATATTCTTTACCAATTTCAGAAATAGGTTTTATATGATGAACATGTATTTTATTTTTAAATTTTAATCCATATTTATCTCCAAATTTAAAACCACAAATTTGGCATTTATAATCATTTCCATAATATTCTATACAGGCTTTTTTGCTTTTGTGTTTCTTTCATATGCATTTACTAATATTGTTTTTGATGAACCTTCTGTATATTTAATATTTTCATTTAATTCTTCAGGCAATGTACACTCAACTTTATCATTGTTTTTTAGCCAAACAAAAGGATTATCATATTCAAAAATATCAGAACCTCGATATCTATTTGTAACAACTTCGCGTAAATACCGTTTACCTGTTTTTCCTGTATCTTTTATTAAAGATATATATTCATATAATTCATCTACTGTTGTTCTGCCATGTGCTTCTAAATAAGAAATTATTAATTGTTCATAAGAATTATTTAATAAGTTTTCTATTCCGTTGTACTTCTCATCTATAAAATTTTTAAAACTAATCAATGCACCTTTATAACCTGAAAAGGTTGAGGCTGCCTTACCTTCTTTTTTAAATTGCTGTTGAAGCGTTTCAAGCATTTTTTCAAAAGAAGACTGATTTTTAAATGCCTCAAAATAGTTAATTCCTAATTTAGCAGAGTGTTTTCTCGGATAATCTGCATCGGAATATTGAGTTTCTGCAGCAACTTCACTAAGTTCATTATTTGCTACGCGTTTATATAAATATTCCCTAAATTCTTCTCGAATTTTTTTGATATTAATCATATCCCATTCCTTTTCCTTAGAGTATCACAAAAATATGGCAAATGATACTCTAGAAAAAGGTTTAGGCTTAGTCCATCCCTAAAACTTCGCGTTCGATTTCACGGACTTGTTCGGGGGTGAGGAAGTTTTGTTGTTTGGGTTTGGATGGAGAAATAGATGCTTCGTATTCTTTTAGCAGATGGATATTTTTTAGGATGTTCATGAATGAATAAATTTCAGATTGGTTTGTGTGTGAGTTTTTATCCAAGTCGTTGTTCAGTTTTCGCATCATTTTTCTTGCAAGTTCAAGCAATTCTTGGCTGAACACATCTTTTTCGTGCTCGTATTCAAATTTTCGTTTCTCCCAATCATACTTCTTTTCCCAATAGAACAAAGTCCGGCGGGACAAATCAAGTTCCATTCCAATCTCGCCAAGTGTCTTATTTTCTTGCACATAAAGCTTTTGAGCTTGTTTTAATTTATTTAATTTCGCCATAATTCTCCTCAAAGATTATTCTGTTAATACTAAATTTATTTTTGTCCGTTAACCGCCGAACCTGAAACTCACAGTCAGTTTTTGCGAGCTTTTCGCGTTTACAGTATTTTAAAATCTGGTTCAAAAGTGCTAGCGAATTTTTTAATCGTCTTTCGCCCATTCTGCGCCGTTTGCAAATCGTGTAAAACCTCTTAATGTCCTCTGTGCAAATTTCTCGGACTTTTTTGTTTCCTAAAATCGGGATCACATTTGTCCTCAAAATCGCCGTGTAAGTCTTTATTGTATTGGGTTTGCAAAAATTTGCCGCGTAATCTTTCATAAATATTTCTGAAACAGTTTTTAAAGTTATGTTTTTGTTTTCAGCTTCGGAGTTTGTAAATACAGCAAATTCGACCTTGTTTTTAAAATCTTGATATTTATAAATACTGTTTTCAAACAACAATTTGCCATCCGCAATAAGTTTTTCCAGTTCCGATGAAACGTTACATTCGGCTATTATTTCAATTTCATCAATGGTAAATTCTTTTAAATATTTTGCTAATTTTTCGATGTTCATAGCATTTGCCTCACAATTTCTAAAGTGATTTCGGGCAGATTGTTTTCTTTCGCTAGGGTTTCGAGTTTGTTTATCAGCTGAACAATTTGTCTGAAGCGGTTGTGTTTTTGGTGGATATATTCAATCGCATCAGTGCAAACCAACACTTGCGAAAGCTCATTTACAATTTGAGAAATGTCGCTAACTCCAAAGGTTTCAAATTTTAAAATTTCTGAAAACCTGTCATAAAGGTGTTTGTATCTTTCGAGTTTTCTGTGCGCCAAGCCCATTCCAATCATAATAATCGGGCAGTCAGTCTCGTCGTGCAAATCCCTAAGGATTTCAACCGTCTTAAAATTGTTCATAAGATAGTCGATTTCATCAATAAAAATTACTTTCGGATTAGTTTTGAGTTTTTTAACCACAAGGTTGAAGTTGTCTGAAGTTAAGTATCTTGGTAACTCATCCATCTCTTTGATTAGCTCATCAAGAAGCCATCTGCCCGTCATAAGGTTTGAGGCTCGAAGATATATTCCGTCATACTTACACACAAGCCACAGGGCAGTTTGCGTTTTACCGAGTCTCGGTTCCCCATATACAAACCCCATTTTAGGAATGTTTTTGGGTTTGTTGACCAGATTTTCCACAAGTCCGATAAAGTTTTTGACGTTATTCGTCCTTACAAAAGTCTTATTCATAAAGTAGTCTATACTCCTTTGTTTGTTTAAATTCAGCAATCCAAGGGTTGTTTGGATCGTGTTTGATTAAGTATTCATATTTTTGTGAATTATTCTTGAAAATAGTTTGAAGGGGTAAATGATTTTTATCTTTTGTATTTGTGTCAAAGTTATTTGTGTTTAAAACAGGTTTTGAACTCTCTTTGAACGCAGTTTGAACAGGTGGTGAAATTTCTTCATCCATTTTGGTTTCAAAATATTTTATTTCTTCGGTCGAAAAGTAGTTTTTGACTGCGTTTACGGTTTTCTTTTTTAGTTGTTTTTGGCGAACGATTTTTTGTTTGTAGTCCTCATAGTCTTTGACGTCGCTCAATAATTTCGCCATCGGGTGGGTTTCGGTTACACGCTCAGCGGTGCATAAATACTCGCCTTTCGGGGTAAAAACTTTGATTTCTGTAAGATCAAAAAGGTTGTATTTGATTAGCACTTTGCTTTTGAATCCGTAAAGCCGTTCATCAAAATAGTCGCAACCCAAGAACCTGACGCCGTTTCGCTGAATTGTTTTAACCTCGGTCGCAAGCATTAGATCGTCAAGAGTGTCAGGGTTTATATTTTGCCGTTTTCTATCTTCCAAAACCTCTGCGATTGCCTTGTTTGGAGCATTAGGGCAAGTTTGAGAGTTTTTGAAATTCAGCCACATATCAATCATTTTTATTGTTTCTTCAATAGTTGGAATGTAATCGTTGTGCCACGCGGAGTGGAGTTTTTCGTTTCGCATCATGTAATCCGGTTTGTTTGCGATGTTGCTGCCAACATAGCTTGGCATAAGTTTTTCAAAACCTTCTTGAAACTCTTTGAAAAATCGCTCAATGACTTTTGCTCTGGCGTTATACGGTCGGGCAAAAACCGTTTCAATCCCGAGTTTTGAATAAAGTCCCTGAAACCAAAGTTCGTTGAATCCTTTGTCGTTTGTGAAATATTTTGCCCTGAAGGCTCTGCCGTTATCCTGATAAATGATTTTCGGCACCATATCGAGGTTTATTATTGCGTTTCGAATGGCAGACGCGATGCACTGCGTGTTTTCTTCAAGCATAATCTCGTAACCCACAAGTGCAGTCGATTTCCAATCCAAAAAGCCGACTAAAGTCGCACGACTTGGCTTGCCCGTGAACGGGTTTATCACCTGAAACGCCAGTCAGTTTATGCCCGTCCGCGACAAGAATATCGCCAACTTCGAGCAAGCTTGCGTCGCGTTTGATATAAGGCTCAACCTTATCGGACAAGGCTTTTTCGCCGTCTCTGGCAAGCACCCATTTGTCGTAATTATTCGCCTTAAACCATTTTGCGTAACGGCGGAAAGTCGCATCTGCGGGGATAAAATCCTGACCTTGTTCTTTTAATTTGTATTTTGTAAGGGCAGTGGCTTTGCCGATAGAAAATCTATTCGGGTGCAAAAGTAGGCTCATAAAGATTTTTATTTCTTCGTCGGTCAAAGTGGTTCTGAACTCACCAATTTTGGAATATCTGTATTGCGGTAGAAGTTTTTCGTAGTCTTCGGAACCGTCAAGCATAGCGTTCCAGCGATGAATCGAGCCGCGGGAAACTTTGCCCAACACCTGACGCAAATGTGAATCCGTCGTGTTGTGCAATTTGACAAAATCATAATCCGCTTGGATTTTGATATTCGATTTTCGGCGAAACTCAAGCCATTTGTGGACTAAATCAAGCCTTGCAAGTGCGATTTGCTTTGCTTTTTCTGGTACATATGTCATATTTAAAAATCCTTACACACACATTAATCACTCTTGTTGAGGGAAATATCAAGTCCTAAGTCTCAATCTCAGAGATATTTCGACACATCTTAAATTGTGAGATAAATTATTTTTGCACTTTGTTGTACTGTTTTGCACTCGGGGAGAGGTTGATGTAGCGGGGGATATACCCTGAAACAAGTTCAGGGTGACGAGTTTGCGGTGCAAGTTAGTGCAAAAATAGAGACAAAAGTGCAAGAAAAGGCCGGCAAATCTCAACACGAAAAAATCGCCTCAATGGGCGATTGTGTGGGCGTTTAGGTTATATAATCTGCCATCCAAAAGTCTCTAATACATTATACCTAAAAAATAATCATTTTATTTGTTCAAATCAATTTACTTATTCAACTACAGTTTTCTCAAAACACCTTGGAAATTTTTCTCAAACTTGTTGGTAATTTACATTTACACCCATAAAATTACGCATTAAAAAAGAGGGTTTGGAAACCCTCTTTTTTATTAGCAAGGGAGAGACTCGAACTCTCGACCTCTCGGGTATGAGCCGAACGCTCTAGCCAGCTGAGCTACCTTGCCATACTCGTCAATTCCTATCAATTTTCAACCGCAAATCTCTTTGCGTATGTTCATTCTGACATGAAGATAAAAATATTTCAAGTGTTTTTTATTCTAATCTAAAATTTAAATAAATTCAGTCCGGTATTTTCATCGTGAAATCTCTCTATCGCAGTATCAATTTGTGTTATAAAGATTTCTCCAGTTAGGCTGATTGTCGCACTAATCAAGTGTCCGCCAATAGTGTTATAATCTGCCCCAGATGTATTCATGTGCAAATGTAAATATATTTCGCCATTCTTTGTTGTGATATTTCCTAACAAACTTGTGATTTCTCTTGGATCAGAAAATGTTCTTTCTTGGTATTTTTTATTTTCAGGGTTAAAAAATCCGAAAGTTGCAGAATTCACTGCCCCAATTCCCTGGACTGTTCCGGTTTTTATATTGTTTTCATTGCAAAAATCTTTTATTGATTGGATTATTTCTGCCCCCTTATTTAATCTTAAAATATAAGTGTCTTTAATTTTTTTGAATTCGTAGTTTAACATTTTTTCCTCTTTTCTAAATTATAAAAATATTATATCTAAAAAGTTTTCTTAAAAACTAGCAAAATTTTAATTTAGGTGTTTTATATGGATAAGTGTACTAAAAATTTAAGAGGTAATCCCATGAATGTAAATTTTAATAATTCCCCAAATTTTGGAATGGCAATAAAATTAGATAAATCCGCTCATTTAGTTTTGAAGAAACAAGCGGCAGGAATGTCTGAAAAAAGTTATGAAAAATTCTGGGATACTATTGATAAAGCTGTAAAAAGACAAGAATCTAATCCTGTAGATATTTTGATAAGAGAATGCAAATATAGAAATGCACTAGCTGCAGAAGTTGTTGATCATAGTGAAGAACCTCTTAAAAATACCGTATTCACTCAACGTTTATTTTTTCCGAAAGGTTTGAAATTTTTAAGTAAAGCTGAAAAACGAGCAGATAAAATCAATGATATGAACTCTCGAATTGAAACATACCCAGAAGCTGTTCGTGAGGATTATATCTCAAAACCTGTTATAGATATTGAGGGATAAAAGCTTATTCTTCAGTTCTTTTATGAGGAAGAAGCCCGACAATTGCTGGTTGAATACAAGTTACAAATACAATTCCCGTAAAAAATAGTAACTCTGAATTGTGAACTTGATACATAACAACTAATGAGCAAATTATATGATCAAATGCTGTAATTAAACCTAAAACAATTGCAAGAATTTTGTTATCAAATGCGTCCATTAATCTTTTTTTATAGTTGAAAAAGATTAAAAGGTTAATTATAAATGAAATAGTATTAGGAACGAAAATGTTTATTTTGTATTTTGCAGATAGCGGAAATGCGAAAATTCCAATAATGAAATATAGAATCATTAAAACAATAAAGTAAATTATAAATGTACTTTGGTCTATTTTCCCCTTTGGACTAAAAATATTATTATTCATTAATAATTTCTCCTTTTTTAAGTAAGTTTATTATAGCACTAGTATGATAAATTTTAAAAAATATTTAAAATTTAAAAAAGATGCGATAAATTTTATCGCATCTTTCCAAAGTTTTTAATACAAGTAAAATTATTAAACTAATTTAACTGTAACTGATTTTGGTTTTTGAGTATAAGAGATTTTGTCTTCTCTTGATAACCAACCAAGACCCATGTAAGTGAAGTTATCATCTAAATCCATGTCTTTTCTTAATTTGTTGATAGTAACTTCGCCTTTGTCAGATAGGTAGTTGTAGATTTTACCTGCTGATTCGATAATTTGTGTTTGCATTTCTTTTTGTTCTTTTTTAGATGTGAACATTTTTAAAACCTCCTTTAAAATCATAATTTTATACTACTACTTTTCTTTTATTAATGGAATATCATATTTAGAAAAATTAAAAATTTCTTGATATTACTGTATTTGGTACTCTTAACATTTCTAAACTTTTCTAAATAATACAACAAAAAAATAAAAATTTTTCATAAAAATAATGTATTTTTTGAGAAAAACTCATCTAAAATCATTAGAAAACTTGAAAAAATGACTAAATTTGCTAAAAAATAGAAAATTTTTGCGATATTTTTTACAAAAATAAAAATGTAAACTCTTTATTTATATATGTTTAGAGGATATCTAACAGATATAATTATGCCAAAATTTTAAATTTGTAGAATAGTAAAAAACAATCAAAAGATTGATATTTTGATTGTTTTTATGTTTTATTTGTAAAAATTTAATCTCTATTTAATTTTATTTCCTCTTTTTGTTGAATTATTTGTTCAGTTAGATTTTTTACATCGTTATCTAGTTCACCTTTATCAAAATACGGGCTTGAAAAGATAACAAGCGGGTTGTTGTCTTTTAGGTTGAAGATTAAAAGATAAGATGAATAACCTTTTGCAAAACGATTTCCTTTAACTTTTTGTCGCATGTAGCTTACACTTTCTACATTTGAAAATTTAGTTAAATTTTTATGTGATTTTTGATTGATTAAATTTATTCTTTCAATGTAGCAGGAGTCTTGTTTTTTTGAGCATATTAAAGTTTCTTGTTTGTAGTTTGTTAAAAGTCCTGCAATTATTGCTGCCACAAATAAAACAGCTACAACTATTATTGTAAGGTATTTTTGACCTTTGCGATATTCTTCAGCTGAAATTTTATCCATGCTTATCACTCCTTTATGTTTTGAATATAATGTACCATAAAGATATAAAAATTTGAGGTTATTATGAAAAGAGATACAATTATTTTTGATTTAGACGGAACATTGTTAAACACTCTTGATGATTTAGCAGACAGTACGAATTATGCGTTGAAATATTTTGATTATACTCAAAGGACAATTGATGAGGTTCGAAATTTTGTAGGAAATGGGGTTGCAAAGCTTATAGAACGTGCTATTCCTAATGGTAAGGATAATCCAAATTTTGAAAAATGTTTGAAAATTTTTAAAGAAAATTATGCCAAAAACATGTATAACAAAACAGCTCCTTATGAAGGAATAATAGAAATGTTAATGGATTTAAGAATTAAAGGTTGTAAAATTTCTGTGGTTTCAAATAAATTTGATTTGGCGGTAAAAGAATTATGTAAAAAATATTTTCCTAACTTGATTGATTGCGCTGCTGGTGAAAATGAATCAGCAGGAATAAGGAAAAAACCTGCTCCGGATACGGTGTTGAAATCTGTTAGAGATTTGAACTCTTCTGTTGAAAGATCTATTTACGTTGGGGATTCTGATGTGGATATAATGACTGCAAAAAATTCTGGCATGCCATGTATTAGTGTGACTTGGGGATTTAGAGATAGAAAATTTTTAATAGAGCATGGTGCTGAAATTTTTGTTGATAATCCGCAAGAAATTATTGAATATTTAGAAAGTTCGGCTAATTCATAAGATTAATTGAAATATTTGTGAAAATTTTTTAAATTCTCTATAGAGTAAGAGGCAAATTTTATGAATTCACAAATAAAAGATATTTCAGCAAGACAGATTTTAGATTCTCGTGGAAATCCGACTATTGAGGTTGAAGTTGTTTTAACCTCAGGAAATTCAGGTATTGCTGCCGTGCCGTCCGGTGCTTCAAAGGGTGATTTTGAGGCAGTTGAACTCCGAGATAACAAAGATAATTTTTGTGGTAAAAGTGTAGAAAAAGCTGTCAATAATGTTAATAAAATTATTGCACCTGCTCTTATCGGTAAAAAATCAATAAACCAATGCGAAATTGATAGGACGATGATTCAACTTGACGGGAGTGAAAATAAAAGTATTTTGGGGGCAAATGCAATTCTTGGAGTATCGCTTGCTTGCGCTAAAGCCAGTTCAGATTTCTTAAAAATGCCGTTATATAAATATCTCGGTGGAATAAATTCCAGAACATTGCCCATTCCTATGATGAATATTTTGAATGGTGGTGTGCACTCTAATAACAATCTTGAATTTCAGGAGTTTATGATTTTTCCGATTGGTGCAGAAAGTTTTAATTGTGCGATTCAAATGGGTGCAGAGATTTTTTATGAATTAAAAAAGATTTTAGATAAATTGAATTTATCAACAAGTGTCGGTGATGAGGGTGGTTTTGCGCCTAACCTCAATACTAATTCTGATGCAATTGAACTTATTATTGAATCAATTGAGGGGGCTGGATATTCAACTGATGACGTGAAAATTTGTCTTGATGTTGCATCTAGTGAAATTTATAAAGATGGGCGATATTTTATTCGCGATTATGGATATACCAGTAATGAATTTGTTGAAATTTTAGAGGGCTTAGTTTCTAAATATCCGATTTATTCTATAGAAGATGGTATGGCGCAAGATGATTGGGAGGGTTGGTCACTTTTGACTACTCGTTTGGGTAATTGTTGCCAGCTTGTTGGCGATGATTTGTTCGTTACGAATATAAAAAGAATTAGGCGAGGTGTTAAAAAATCTGTGGCAAATTCTGTTCTGATTAAGCCAAATCAAATTGGAACTTTGACTGAAACACTTGAAGCTATTGATTATGCAAAAAGTCATAACTATCAAACTGTAATTTCTCATCGTTCAGGTGAAACTTCGGATACTTTTATTGCAGATTTAGCTGTTGGTGTGAATTCGGGACAAATCAAAACCGGTTCATTATCAAGAGGGGAGAGAGTTGCAAAATACAATAGATTGCTAAAGATTGAACAAGAACTTGATTGTTCTGCAAATTGGGGATTGAATTAAAACTTTTATTTTCTATAATTTACTTAATATTTAAGTAAAACGAGGTTAGCTAAGTATGATTATAATTATGGAGCCGAATGCAACGGCTGAAAATATTACAGCGGTTACAGAGTTATTAAAAGAACATGGATTTCAGGTAATTGTTCACGAAGGAGATGTTCATACCGTAATTGATGCTCTTGGCGATAAAACGACACTATCTGCCGGAAGAATTGATGCAATGGACGGTGTTAAAAAGATTAAATTTATTCGTGAACCGTTTAGATTGGCTTCAAGAGATAGACAATCAGAAGATACCGTTATAGAATTTTCTAATGGTGTGAAAATTGGTGGAGCCAATAGACCTGTGTATATGGTTGGACCTTGTTCTGTCGAAGAAGATTATAGCGGATTGTTAGAAGTCGCAATTGCAGCCAAAGAAATGGGTTGTCAGTTTTTGAGAGGTGGAGCTTTTAAACCGAGAACTTCTCCTTATGATTTTGATGGACTTGGCGAGAAAGCTTTAAAATATTTAGCTAAAGCAAAAGAAGAAACAGGTTTGCTTGTGGTGACAGAATTGATGGACGTTGCAGATTTGGATATGGTTTGTGAATATGCAGATTTAATTCAAATCGGAGCAAGAAATATGCAGAATTTCCGTTTGTTGAAAGCTGTTGGCAAATGTGATAAACCAGTTCTTTTGAAACGAGGACCTGCAAGTACAATCAGGGAATTTTTATTAGCTGCTGAACATATTATGTATAATGGAAATCCGAATGTAATTTTATGTGAAAGGGGATTGAAAAGTTTTGATAGTGCTTTCACAAGAAATCTCCTAGATATTTCGGCAATTCCTGTTATCAAAAAATATTCCCATCTTCCAATAATAGTTGACCCAAGTCATGGCACAGGTCAAAGATATTTGATTGAACCAATGGCAAAAGCAGGACTTGTTGCAGGTGCTGATGGAGTAATGGTGGAAGTTCACCACAATCCGTCACAAGCACTTAGTGATGGTAAGCAAAGTCTTTCTATTCCTCAGTTAAAGGAAGTATTTTCTCACTTAAATACAATGATAGATATTTTGCACTTGGACAAAAATAGTGTTGTTCCCGTGATGGAATAGATTTTATAGAAACATTGTTTGGCGTTTTGATTTAATTTCTTTTATTTGAGAAAGATAATTTGAATTTGTCAAATCTCCAATGGATTTATATAACTTTAAAATACTTGTTTGAATATTTTCTGAATTCATCAAAATCATGTCATTTGCCATTTCGACATTTGACATTGCAAGTCGAGTCATATCACGAAATCCTGATGAAGCCATCTGCAAAGCAAGTTCATTGTCTTCTGCGGTTTTAAAAATTGCCTGTGCAATAAGCATTGGCATGTGTGAAATTAATGCTGCTGCTTCGTCGTGTTTTTCTGGGGTTGTGATGATTGGTTCTGCGCCAAGCTCTCTTATTATATCAATTAAAGTTCCGTCTTCACCAAAAACCGGTGTTATTACCCATTTTTTACCTTTAAATAATCCTGACATTGAGTTTTCAAAGCCTTGATGCTCTGTCCCTGCCATCGGGTGTGACGGAATGAATTTATACGGTCGTTTTTTCTTCGAAACAAAAGTTTTTAGAGAACAGACATCGGAAACAATCGTATTCGGTGACAAAATGTTTTCTAATTTGTCTAAAATATCTAAAGTTTTATTCATCGGAGAGCAAACAAAAACAAGGTCACAGGTTTTTAAGATTTCAAAATTTTCGTAGATGTTTGAGCCATTTTGGGATTGTGAAACTGCAACAACATCATAGTCAAGTTGTTGTAAATCTCTATAAATAGAACCGCCAATCAAACCTAAACCAATTATGCCAATTTTCATAAAATTCTCCTTTTATGATTTTAAATTTTTATCTTTTCCCAGTGGTTTTAATAATATGCCAGCCAAATTTTGTTCCAACAGGGTCAGAAATTTGTCCTACTTTTAGGTCGAAAGCTGTGTCAGAAAATTGCTGAACCATCTGTTTTCTGTTGAAATATCCTAAGTCTCCACCATTTTGACCTGAGGGGCATAGAGAATATTCTCTTGCTGCATCTTCAAATGATATTTGACCACTTTCAATTTCTTTTTTAATTTTTACAGCTTCGGGACGAGTTTTTACTAAAATATGACTAGCTCTTACTTCGTGAACATCTAAATTTGGGTTGAAGTAATTTGCAAAAGCTCCAACTCCACCGAAGATTAAAGCAATAGCCATAAAAATTTTTATAATGTTTTTCATTGTTTTTCCTCCAATAATTTTTTGTAAATATATTTTATTACAAGAAATTTATAAAATAAATACTACAGTTGGATTGTACGCAAAACAAAATAATATCTGTAATTACCCCAATAAACGATTATTGAAACAAAATTGTTATTTAAATCATCTGCTTCTAAATATGTATCAGGAATTGGTTGTCTTTTTGAACTTTTGACATTTTTACCTACCATATTTAAGAATTTTTCTCTAATAAGTTGTGGTTTAGTCATTTTAACTTGAGGCAAATGATTTTTGTAAAAATCCATTGGAACCATTTCTTTTTTGTAGCAAGGGACAATATATTTTATCTTTCCTGCTTCTTTAAATAACATAAACCAAGCTCCATCATGTTCCCTCGGGGTTAAAAGGTAATACCCCGGTTCAATTACAATTGTTTTGAAATATAGTGGTGCTGTCAGCCTAAATAGTGGATATGGTGACCATGTGGAATACATTATGTCTTGATATTCTCCAGGGTCAATGTTATGCACATATTTAAAATCCGGAACAGGCATGTCTCGGTACATTTGTTCAATATCAATATCTTCGGTGTACTCGTCATCTGCAATCGCTTGAACATCAACATCTTCTGGGTATGAAGTTGCTTGTTGTTCCGCCGCATATAGCATTGGGTTAACAGCTAAAATTGCAAAAAATATTAAGAATATTCCGAGCCATAATTTTTTCATATTTTCATTTTAATATTTTTTTCTTCAAAATCAATCATTCCGATAATTGAAATAAACTTAAACCCTTAAAATATTGTTAATTTTGTATATATAAATGAATAATTTGCTATAATACGAGTATGGATAATAATGATTTAGAACAAAGTTATGAAGATTTTATATCTACTGTGAGTCATGAGTTGCGAACCCCGTTGACTTCTATTCGTGGTTTTTCTCAAACTATGCTTGCATCGTGGGATAAGTTAGATGATGATAGCAAGAAAAAATTTATAAAAATTATAGAAGAACAATCGAATAGGCTTATTCATCTTGTTGAGAATATGCTTTCGGTTACAAAATTGAGAGCCGGCAATAATCACTTGGTTTATAAGTCAGTTGAAGTTCAAACACCGATTGAACAAACTATTTCTATTGTAAAAAATCAATATAAAAATCATAGTTTTGAATTTAAGTGTAGTGAAAATATTCCAAATATTTTTGTAGATAAAGATAAATTCCAACAAATAATGACTAATTTGATTGAAAATAGTGCAAAATATTCTCCTGATAATTCCACTACAAAGATATTAGTAAATGTTGAAAATGATAATGTTGTTATATCTGTCGAAAATCTTGGAATTGGTATTGATGAAAAAGATTATAGTAAAATTTTTACAAAATTTGCAAGAATAGATAACCCTTTAACAAGAAAGGTTCAAGGTAGCGGATTGGGTTTATATATAACAAAAAATCTTGTTGAAAAGATGGGCGGAATTATTTCTGTAAAATCTGAAAAAATGAATGATAATTCTGAATTAAGTAAAATTAGATTTACAGTTTCATTTCCAATAAAAAGTATAGAAGAGCAAGCGAGGATAAGATGCAATCAGTAACACTTATTATTGATAAAAGGCTTGAATTATCAACCAAGTATAAGAAATTATTAGAGTCTGAAACAAATAATGTAATTGTTTCTAAAGATTTGATAAGTGCTGTCAAAATTATCCAAGATAAAGAGCCGGATTTGATAATAATTTCTGATAGTTTTGATAATGATCTGTCTGATTTTTGTCGTCAAGTTAGGGCATTGACTTACAACATGCGTCCGATTATTGTTGCAATGTCAAAATCTGCAGATTTTAGTGATAGAATAAATGTTCTAAATAGTGGGGCTGATGATTTTTTATCAGAACCTGTAAATCCCGAAGAATTTAAGGTAAGAATTAACGCACATCTTAGAAGAGAATATGAATCTAATTTGGATTCAAAAAAACTTATTACAAGCAGAAATTATACACTCCGTGCAATAAAAAGAAAATTGTCTGAAAATAATTGGGCAATGTTATATATCAGTATTGAAAATTTTGATAGTTATAAAGAGGTTTATACAGAACTTGCTTCTGACAAATTGTTGCAAACATACACTGCAATAATTAAAGCATCTTTAGATAAAAATGATTATATTGGTCAATTGTCAGAGAATGTTTGCCTTGTTATAACGGATACACTAAAAGCTGAAAGACTTGCTCGATTTTTAACTTTTGCATTTGATACAGTCTCAAATAAATTCTATGCAGAACATGATATTGAAAGAGGGTATATGATTTTGCAAGGAGATGAATTTGCCGGTCGTAGAGCAAATTTTGTTCATACAACAATTAGTGTAATATCTGATGAATTTAAAAGATACAAAGATACATCGCAAGTCTTGAATAATTTGTTGCAACTTCATAATATGGCAGATCTTCCGGATAAATCAAATTATCTGATTGAAAGGCCTAAAATTGAGGGTGAAAATAGCATATTTGAAAGAGCTTACAACAATAATATTTTTATCTTTGAAACAGATGAAGCATTGAGTATATTATTGAATACGATTTTGAATCTTCAAGGTTATAAAACTAAAATAATCAATGAATATAAAATGCCCGAAAATGGAGAAATTCCGGCACTTGTGATAATTGATGCAGGTGATTTGGAAAAGAAAAACGGATTAAATTTATGCTACAAAATTAAACAACAAAAAGAGTTCCAAAATACAAAAGTAATCGTAACTTCAATAATTCATGATAAAGAATTGGTATTGAATACTGGCGCAGACTTATATCTTCCGAAACCTTACGAAATCCCGAATTTAATAAAATGGGTAGATAGTTTTGTTAAAGAATTTAATAACTATTAGCTTAAAATATCTTCTAAAATTTCAGCATTACGAGAAGCATTTTTCAACTGTTGTTTAGAAAGTCTTCTCATGTAATTCTTCAAAGCTTCTCTTATTAATTCACTTCTTGAGCAACGTTCTGAATCAGCTAATCCATCTACTTTATTTAAAAATTCATCAGGCATTGTAACCAAAACTTTAGCCATAAAACTAACCCTTTCTTCATCACATTATATCATGCCAATTTGATTTTATCAAGTAAAAATATCTTGAAAAATCAGATGTATAATTAGTCGGTAGGGTTTGCCCTGTTAGTTATTGCAAAAAATACCTAAATAAATAATATTAAATCGAAAGGAGAAAATTATGGAAGAAGATAAATTGAACGAAGAAAAACAAAATAGAGAAAATTTCCACCCAATGTGTGTAAACCACCCGATAATGAAACATATTATGATTGGAGTTTTGATATTCTTAGGTGCATATTGTGCTTTTTATACAGTTGCAGATTGGCACATGAAAATGATGATGAATAGACCTTTTGAGCCAACAAGAAATTTTGAACGAATGGCTATGAAAGATATGAAATCAATGGAAAATATGTTCAAAGCTGATCGTAAAATGATGCATAAAGCTGCAAATGTAATCCATTTTGAGAAAACTAAAGATTACTATAAAATAATCATTGATTTGCGAGCTTTTGATAACAATGAAAATAATGTTCAAGTTTTGACGAATGGAAATATTTTGACAATCCGTGGTCGTTCAATTAGAAAATCAAAAAATAACGAACAAATTTCTGAATTCCAACAAAATTATATGTTTGGTGAAAATGTAAAATTGAATGATTTAACTAAAGAAACTGATGGTAATTATTATGTTGTGACTATTCCAATTGGTGATAGTGAAGAATAATTTTGTCATAATCTAAAGCAAGACGATATCAAAGATATCGCCTTGCTTTTTATAAAAATAATCTTATAATACTAGGGTTTTTGGAATACAAAAATGTATTCGTGAGTAAAGATACTAAAGCCACCTGCTAATGCTCTATATCTCCACAAGTTAGCGGTTCTGCCTTTGCCTCTTTCGTTCCCTTGAATATCTTTAACAATTGTCGATTTTAAAATAAATCCGAGTTTTCTCATTCTGTTCATGCATTCAAAACCAAGAGGTTGGACTTCTGAATTTTTGTAACTATCGCCAATAATCAAACATGCAAAACGACCTTTTTCTAATAAGTCATAACCGTTTTTGGCAACTTTTTCGAACATATCATAAAATTCTTCCGTTGATGCACAGTTTGATAAGTCTTCCTTTTTATCTGAAAATTTGATAATATCGTCATAAGGTGGGTGAAGCATCAAGAATTGAGCCTTTTCTTCGCCCATAATTTCAAGTCTTGCTTTAACTTTATCAACTGCAAGTTCACTTGTTGAATCTGCACAAATTATATTCACATCTGTTACTAATTGTTTTGGTGTAAATTTTTCAGAAACACTTTCGGCTAAATCGTCTTTCAATTCAACACCAATACAACGTCTATTCATATTTATTGCTTCAATGCCCGATGTTCCTGAGCCGAAGAACAAATCAAGAACTACATCATTTTTCTTTGTATATCTTTCGTACATTTGTTGTGCAATTTGAGGGATATAGTTTCCGTGGTATTCGTTTGAATGTCCGTGTTCTCTCAATCTTGATGGGAATTGCCACAATGTACCTGTCAAAATATGTCCGTAATCTCTCCAATGCTTTAAATTAATATCACTGTATTTGGTGGTTTTAACTTCAGATTCTTTAACAATCTGTAAGTCTGCTTTTTTCTTTGGTTTAAGTTTCAAATTTAATATAGAATTCTTTGCCAAAATGTTCCCCGCAATCTTTTATTTATATTTGTCCAAGTCTTATTGTATAAATCAATATTATAAAATTGTTTCAAATTTGTAATCAAACATTCAGATGATTTTGTTTTTGATGTAGATTGAAATTGGAGATTGATTAGGAGAGTTTGAAACAAACAAAAGAAGTAGAGAAAATGGCAAGAATTAAACAATTATCAAAACACTTAATAAATCAAATTGCGGCAGGTGAAGTTATTGAACGTCCTGCTTCTGTTGTTAAAGAATTGACCGAAAATTCAATAGATGCTGGTGCGACTCGTGTAAGTATTGAGATTACCAATGAGTGCAGAGATATTAGGGTTGCGGATAATGGTTGTGGTATTCACCCAGATGATATAATGCTTGCATTTTCAAAACACGCAACAAGTAAAATTCAAGAAGATGATGATTTATTTGATATTCATACTTTAGGTTTTAGAGGGGAAGCTCTTGCTAGTATAATTTCAATTGCAAAACTAACTTGTACTACAAGGACTAAGGATTTTGATACCGGAACAAAAGTGTCTTGCGAAAATTCTGAAGTTCATCAAACCGAAACCGGCTGTGCAGTTGGTACAATTATGGATATTAAGGATTTATTCTATAATGTTCCTGTTCGTTTGAAGTTTTTGAAAAGTTCTAATACCGAATTTTCTTATATTCAAGAAGTTGTTCAATCTATTGCCTTATCTCACCCAGATGTTTCAATTGAGTTGAAAAAATTTGGTAAAACTGTTTTGAAGACAACAGGGCAAAATAATTTAACTCAAACAATCAAAGAAGTTTACTCATCTGATGTGACAAATAATTTAAAAGAAGTTTTGAAGACAGATGAACTTTCAGGTTTGAAAATAAGCGGGTTTGTAAGTACTCCGGATTATACTCGTTCAAGCAAAAAAAGTTATCATCTTTATATAAACTCCAGAGGGGTAAAATGTCCGATATTTCAAAAAGCAATTGATATGGTTTATAAAAACCTTACTGCAAGTAACAAATACCCATTTGTTGTTTTGAATTTAGAAATTCCGCCACATGATGTTGATGTAAATGTTCACCCTACGAAAAAAGAAGTTCGTTATAAAAATCCAAACCAGATTTTCAATTTCATTTATTCAGCAATAGAAGCAGGACTTTCAAATTATAAAGAATCTCCGAAATCGGAATTTGATTATAATACTCCAAGTTTTAGCTATAACAGACCCACGGAGCAAGATTCTCAAATTATTGACTTCACACAAAGTCAGAAAGATATTTATCTTGATGAGAAAACTGATACGATGTATGTTTCTGATTTAGGAATGAAAAAATTGGAAGAAAATCCACTTGCTCAAAGACCTACTCCTTTTGGTGGTGGTGACTCATTTAAGCAACAAAGTTTTGCAATGCCATCTCAGCCACAGGCAGTGGAGCTGGAAGAAAATATTGTTGGTCAATATCATGATACTTATATTCTTGTTGAAACTGATGAGGGGTTAGAAATTGTTGATCAGCATATTGCACAAGAAAGATATATTTATGAAAAATTAAAATCTGAAAAAAATATTGTATCTCAAATGTTGTTTGTATCAGATGTAATTCAATTGTCATCAACTGATGCGGCTCTAATAAAAGAAAATATTGATAAATTTGAAAAATTTGGTTACGGAATAGAATTTCTAAATGATACAGAACTTATTTTTAGAAAAGTTCCTCAATTATTAGCCAAGGTTAACCCAAAAGAAATTATCGCAGATATTTTAGAAAATATTGAGGGTGATATTGATAATCTTGAGGAAAAAATCTTGATTACAACATCTTGTAAAGCCTCTGTCAAAGCTAATACAAAATTATCTGTTTGGCAAATGCAAGATATCATTAAAAAATGGCGCACGACCAAAATGCCATACACTTGTCCGCATGGACGTCCGATTTGTAAATTCTTTCCTCATAAAGAAATTGCGGCATTTTTCCAACGTTCAAAATAATAGTTTAGTGGAAACCTTTGTCTGAGAAGACATCAAAGTAATAATCATTATTACTTGAGAATAATCTGTCGTCTTCACCCGATATTTTTAATTCCATTTTATATTTAAGGGTGTTGTTATTTTTGCCGGTACGCTTAATTCCAGATGTTCCCCAATCACAAGCATAGTTGCGTAGGGCTTCTTCAAAATTCCTCAAATAATTAAGGCATAATGGGTATTTATATTTATCTGCAATTTGTTTTTTAGCTTTAGAAGCTAATGTTGCAGAAATTTCTTCATTTGAAGCTGTAGATGTTTTGGTTTTTATCACAGTATCAGAGGGAAGATAATCTTGTTCGACAATTGTTTTCAAGATGCTTTTTTCTATTGGGTCTTTTGAATCAAAGAAATCTGCAAATTTTGAAAGTTCTTTTTTCTCTTCCGGTGCTAAATCATTGTATTTATCAAATTTGCACAAGTATTTGATTGCTTCGTCTTTAGAATTTGTTTTATCCATAATTTTTGATAAAATTTCAGAATTTTTATAGAAATCTTTACTTTCTGGGTAAAGTTTAACGATTTCAGCATTCATAAGATATTGTCCTGCTTTATCTATGTCTATTGAAGAATCATGGTTAGTTGCAAATTTAATTGCTTTTGATAAAACTTCTTGATTTTGGTTTTTATTTTGAGAATAGTAGTTAAAAGTATCCCATCTGGAAATATGTTTTTCAAGTTGTTCAGTGTTTAGTTGTTTGGTTTTTGGGTTGATATTTTCATTAATTAATTTTGTTAAAAATTTCCCATTGTGACTGTCTTCTAATGAAGTAGGGCGATATTTTGAACAAGTGTTTGCAATATCTGTCAAATTATTCATATACAACAGATTTATTGCACGGTCAAAGTTATTTTTTATATCATTCTGTTCTGAAATTCTTTTTTGAGCTTGTTTTAATTTTTGTTCATTTTGTTGGCGTTCAAGTTCATTAAGTTTTTTCGTTCCGTGTGGAGTGAATTCATTTGTTTTAACTTCGTGTTCTAAAGCTTTAATATCCTTTTTCCCATCTTTTACATCATCAAGACTTCTCAAAAATTTAATTAACGATTTTTTATCTTCAGGTGTAAAATTACAATCATCAAAATCAATAATATTTTTTAAGATGTATTCATTATTTCCAAGTTCACTATTTGCAAAAGTATTTAAACGATTTTTGAATTCAGGAATGTCAAAATGTTCATAATCTTTTTGCGCTGATTCAATTGAGCTTGCTGTTTTTATAAATTGTTTTATTTTATCAGACATTTTTTCAAATTTATAATCTGAATTTTTGAGTTCTGATAGTTTAATTTGTGCTCCGCTTTCAGAATAATTCATTTCATTGAATTTTTCAAAATTCAAATAGTGTTTTCTGATTGATGAAAGTACGAAATCATCAAAATTTGAAAATAAAAGTTTGATATCTAAATCGGAAATTTGTGGAAGTTTATTTTTTCTAATTTCCGGAATAGATGAAAAACCATTTTGTTGAATACTTTTGTATCGGTTTAAGACTTGAAGTGTTATAGGTTCTGCAATCTTTTCAAAAAAAGGAACAACATCTAATTTTTTTTGTGCTGCGACTCCTTTGATTATTAATGTTAAGGGTTCATCAATATAATTTAGAACATCTCCGGTTGAGTGAATATTTTCTTTCATTCCCTCATAAAAGTCTCTTGTCAAAACTTCTTCAATTTTTTTAGCGACTATATCTTCCGGACGTTTTGGTGTTTTGATTTTGGGGAATTTTTTGTTTAGCTCTTCAATTGTTTGAATGTTATTTAATTCTTTATAATAATCGGTGAAAACTTTTTTTAGGTTGAAATTATCTTCAGTGATTGCAGTTTTGAATTTGTTCAACAATTGATAATCAATCTTTTCATCAGGTTGTTTTTCAGGGTTTTTTAAAGTGCTTGTCTTTTTTCTTAGTGATTGTTCAAACTTGATAAGTTCTTCATATTTTTCAAGCCCGCTTAATTCTTCACTATCTCTTAAATTCATCATTTTGTATAGGATTTTTTCTTGCAAATTCTCGTTAGCTCTGAAAATGCCGATAATTCTTCGATAAATAGTTTCTAGAGAAATATCATTATTTGTCATTGTTCCTTTTTCTTTTGTATTTAGGAGTTCATTTATCTGTCTTAAAAGTTTTGTTTTTTCAAGTTCAATATTTAATTTTTTCGGTTTGACATTATAAATTGACCCAAACGCAATTTTAGAATAATCAATATTATCAAGTCTCGAATTGTCCTGTATCGGATTTGAAATATTTTGATTATATTTTTTAATTTGTTGAGTTTTAAAAGTTGGTGTAAATGTAATTTTTTGAACTTGCATAATAAATCCTTATATTATTATCATAAAACAACAAAATAAATTTTTTTTATATTATTAATATTTGTATAGATTTTTTTCACTAAAAAAGCACCCGAAGATTTTTTCTTTCGAGTGTTTTTTAGATAAATATAGATTATTGATTTTTAAACGTTTTGTCCCATAGTGTAAGCTTTTTGCGGATAATCTGTTTGTTCAATATCTCCTTTTTGCCATACACCTGTTGCTATTAGTTTCCCTTTGACATGAGGGTTTGCTAAACAAGCCATAAGTCCTTCAAATTCGACAAGAACTCTATCCATTGCATGTGGATTTCCGTCTGCCGCTGTCATAATAAAATAGAATTCTTTTCCAATGATGTGGGTGTATCTTGAACAAAATCTATCTATAAATGTTTTTAATTGTCCGCACATTGTATAGAAATAAACAGGGGTTGCAAAGACAATTACATCTGCTTCTATCATTTTTTCTAAGATTTCAGGCATGTCATCTTTTTGAGAACAACCGGAATAATCATTCGTATTACATAAACCACAGCCTGTACAATAATTTATTTTCTTTTCTCTTAGAGAAATCTTTTCAACTTCATTTCCTGCATCTTTTGCTCCTTGTACGAATTTGTCACATAGAGTGTCAGAATTTCCACCTTTTCTTGGAGAAGATGAAATAATTAAAACTTTTTTACTCATTTTATTTTACCTCACTTGTATATTGTTCATCGCTTACAGGTTTCAACCAAGTAGTTGTATTATTTGGGATATTTGATTCAACTGAAATATGAGCGAACCATTCATTGGGGTATGAACCATGCCAATGTTTAATATCTGGCGGAATTTGTATTACATCACCTTTTGTTAGAATTCTAATTGGTTTATTTTCTTCTTTGTACAAACCTTTTCCTGCTGTGACAAGTAGAATTTGACCTCCGGAATGTGTGTGCCAATTTGTTCTTGCATTTGGTTCAAAAGTAACATTTCCAATTGAAGAGTTCCAAACATTATCTTTCGTTACAAGCATATTTAAGTATGTTGTTCCTGTAAAGAATTTTCCGTAAGGATTAACTTCACCTTGTTCAAATGGTTGTAATAAATTTTCTGCCATAATTGCGTTGCCTCCTGTTAAAAGTATTGTGAAAATTAACAGAGATAAAAATTTTTTCATATTTTTACTCCATGCAAACTGTACAAATATATTTTACAACTTGATAGTTACTCTCAGTCAAGTGTATTTTATAAAATTATTGCAAGTACGACAATAAATGCCACAATGAACGAAAAAGCGACTAAAATCCAATAAACTGGAATTCCTTTTTTATCGGTAGCTGATTCCATTGCATAAACTTGTTTATTTGAACGTTTTTTCTTTGTTTGAGGGGGCTTTCTTTTGGTAAAAGTTTTTTCTTTTGCTTTTTCTTCTAAATATTTTTCAGATAAAGTCTTTTTTGTTTTTTGACCTGTAACTAAAAGTTCTGTGTCATATCTTAGTTTTAGGATATTAGTTTTAGCTTTTTTGTTATAAACAGCATAATTTATTGCAACTTCAAAAGCTCGTTGTAAGCATTCTAAGGCTTCCATTCCGTCTTTTTTTACTTTTGCGGAGTGAACTGATTCATTACCATGTTTTTTTAGAAAATATAAATCATTTACAAATTCTTTTTCTTGTTCTGAACCATTACCTTTGTCTTTTAGTGTGGCAAGCATTTGGTCAAAAGTGTTTTCAATTGTACGTTTTTTACCTAAGACTTGTTTGCAAACATGTTCACCAAATCTTCGGGTCTGACCCATGCATTGTTCAAAATATTCATCACGATAAAGCTTTTCAGCTTCTGTAATGATATCAAATAGATTTTTATCAACAGATTTTAAAAAATCAAAATTAGTTGCCATAATAGAAAATACTATAATGACTAAAATTAGATGTCATCAATCAAAAAGCGGAAAAAACAATTATTTTTTCCGCTTTATCAATTTTATTCAAGAATTCTTACTATTTAGAAATTCTTCCTGGAACAACAACTCCACCTTTCAAGTTCTTTTTGTAGAATTCAACGTGTGGTTGAAGAACACTATCAAGAACTTCTGGGAATTCTTTGTTTTCCATAATTTTTTCAACGATTTCTTGATATACAGTGGCAAAAGCTCTCAATTGAGTTAAAGCACCTGCGGCTGCTGGAGTTAAACCCATACCTTGAGTTTTTACTGTTTCAACAAATAAGTTACCTGTAACCTCGTAAGATTTTGTTAAAGCTCCGATATAGCTTTCTGCATTTTCTCTGCATACACCGTTATCTTGTGGAACAGTTAGAGCGAATGCAAATTTGTTTGCAGGGTTGAAGTGAGCTTCTGCTGAGTGGTGCATAGCATCTGGAACTTTAGCAATTTGTTTCAATGTATCTTTTACAGATTCATTTTGCATTTGAGCATTCCAATAAACGGTGTTTTCAAAAATTGAACCCATGTATTGGTGAACAGAAGTTAAAATCCCGTTTAATTTTGCATCAGCCCAGAAAATACCTTCTTTCAAAGCATCATTGATGTCTAAGTCTGCAGTTAAAGATTCAGTTGAAATTTCTTGAGCAGCATTCAACATAGAAATCATATCTTCTTTTTTCATTCCTGCATAAGCAAGTGTGAATAATGCGTGATCATCAAAAGCTGAAAATCTTCCGCCAACATCATCATGAATGAACAAATCGCCTAACCAGCCTTGTTCATTTGAAGTTCTTCTTAATTCTGATTTTTCAGCATTTTTATCTGTAACGGCGATAAAATGTTTGTGAGCTAATTTTTCAGCTTCTTCTTTAGATTTTCCTTGAGTCATGTATGCATCAATTAGCATTGCTAAAACTCGTAAAAATCCATCTTTAGTTTCAAAAGTCGAACCTGATTTTGAAGCGATTAAGAAGTTTGAATCAAGAACATTGTCATTTAATTTGTATAAAAATCTTTCTAAACTTGCAGAATCAACATCTGAATAGAATTCAATTTTGTCACCTTTGATATTCAAACCATTGATAGATAACATGTGTTCAACAGTATGTTTTGAACCACCAATACCCATAACACTTAATTTAGAAGCGCCTGTTTGATTTTTTAGGTTCTCTGCCAAAGTGTAGATTTTGTCAACCCTCTTAGCTTGTTCTGATGGTAAGTTTACCCAGTTCAAGAATTGACCTTGTTTGTTAGCACGAGATGAGAATTCATTTACGAATTCAGAAACTTTTGAAGAATATTTGCTAAAATCAATACCCGAGAAATTAGCTGTAATATTTGCGTTTTTAGTCAACATGATAACCCCTTTCTTAAAGTTATATATATTACAACAATATTCTACTATAAAAGTTTTATTTGTGGAAAGAATTATATAGCGATTTGTGCACCGATTAAAATTCTGTGACTGTTCGGTTTGTTATCATTTTGACAGAAAATATAATTCATAACGAGTTTGAGAGCTTGACCTTTTAAATAATAATTTATACCTGCAGAATATTCTCTTCTATGGTCATGTCGAGTTGATTTATCTGGGTCAAATTCATCGTATCTTGCTACTGCTTCGATTTTTTTAGTAATTTTATAACCTAGGGTTATATACCAACCTTGTCGGTGTTTCGTTGTTAAACCAGATGGTCCGTTAGAGCCGTTTGCTGTTGAATATTCCATTCTTGTCCAGAATTTTTTGTATTCATATCCAAGGTATGCCCCACTAATGAAATAATCTGTGGAGTTTCTCCGTCCTGTGATAACCCCTCCTCCGGTTGTAAGTTTTCCATATTTACCATTTGTTTTAGCTAGAGGTTTCAAATTAATCCAACCGTCAAATTCCATTCCGGGGAAAAATTCTGTGAAAAATGTATCGGAACTGTATCCGCCAATATCATAGTCGACAAGTGAATAGTTCCCTAAAACTCTAATACCATTTTTCCTTATGTTGCCAAAATTTCTTGAAATTTGAGAACGATTTAATAATGGCAAAGTATATGGAGATTGAATACCTTCATAACCAATACCGGTACGAGAACGACCGACAAGGATTGTGTGGTGAGGAATTCTCTTTGATTCAACATAAAAATCTTGAACGAATTGTTTCATAAATGGTCTATCGTGCTGATGTGACATATCAAGTAAGATTCTGAAATTTTCTTTACCGCCTTTGAACTTTCCGTCAAGAATTGCGTTAACTAAATATGGATTAAATTTGTTATAATTATCTCCGTCTTCAAAATGTGACTCCATTGTCATACCCATAACCGCCCAAGGGTGAAATGTTTCTAATGGCCCTGATTTGAAATGCTTTGTTAACGGTTCTTTGAATAGTGAAGATGCAGTGTTTGTTTGGTCGATTTTTAATTTATATAATCTGTCAATTTCGCTATTCAATCCTTGAAAAAATTTGTTTTGTTGTTCGACAACGGTTGCTTCTTTTAAAATTGGAATATTTTCTAATAAAGGTGGAGTTTCTTCCAAGAGATTTTCATCTTCAATCGGACTTGCTGAATCTGTTTCATCAATATCTCTATCTGAAATAGAATCTTCATTACTTGATTGAAGTGTTGAACGAGAGTCATCATTTATTGTGAGTGGTTGAAATTCATTATCAAATTCAAGGCAAATTTCTTCGGTTGCTTGTGTTGATAACGGATTTAATAATATTAAACATATTATAAATAGAAACTTTTTCACAATAATCTTCCATTCTCATACTACTACAAATATAGAGTTCTAATTTAAATTGTTTAGAAATATGTTTAATTCTATGACTTAACTTTTTTAAAATTATGCGTTATGATGTTATTAGTAGAAAATTAATAAAAGGAAACGATTTATGAAATCAGTTAAAGAACTTTCAACAGAATCAAAAATTCTTGATAGATTAAAAAATAATCCGGTATGTCTTGAACTTGCAAAATATTTATTTGCAGATGAAGAACTTCAAGAAATGCAGGAATATGCAAATAATGTTTCAATCAGGAGATTAGGTTTTAATGATCACGGACCTGTTCACATGCGTCAAGTTATGAATAATGCAATTAAGATGTTGAATATTTTACATGAAGCAGGAATTAAGACATCATTGGAAAATGAAGAAATCGGAACATTTACAGATAGTATGTGTGCCGTGATTTTATCCGGTTTGATGCACGATTTGGGTATGTCAATCGGTCGTCAGGGGCATGAAGAAATGTCAGTATTCTTGGCAAAACCGTTGATTGAAAGATCATTATTGCACATGTTCCCCGATGACTTGCACAAACGTGTAATTATTCGAGCTGTGGCAATAGAAGCAATTATTGGCCACATGACTTCTCGCAAAATTCACTCAACAGAAGCAGGTATAATTCTAATCGCTGATGGTTGTGATATGACAAAAGGCAGAGCAAGAATTCCTTTGGCAATCAATACAACTCCGAAAGTTGGTGATATTCACAAATATTCTGCTAATGCAATCAACCGTATTGGAATTCATCGTGGGGAAAGAAAACCAATTAAAATTGATATTGAAATGTCTAGTGATGTTGGTTTCTTCCAAATTGAAGAAGTTTTGTTACCAAAAATTGATGCAAGTCCTGCAAAACAATATGTTGAATTGTATGCCGGTGTTGCAGGTCAAGAACGTAAATGTTATTTATAAGCAGTTCTATTCTTTTTCGAAAACTGGAATTCCTTTGTGGGTTTTTGAGTTTGATTTAACTTGAGATAGAATTACTGCAATTATCATAAATAAACAGCCTAAAATTTCTTTAGGTGTCATAACTTCGTGTAGAATAATTCCTCCGCCGACAACTGCAAATACTGATTCTAAAGATAAAATTATTGATGCAATTGTTGGTGTTGTTGAGTATTTTTGTCCAACAATTTGTAATGTATAAGCTACACCACAAGTTAAAATCCCTGCATATAGAATTGGAATTCTACAATCAATTAGACTTTGGATAGTTGGATTTTCAAATATAAACATAAAAGGTGTTGAAAGCAATCCAACTACAAAAAATTGCGCACATGATGCTTTTGTCGCATTTACAAATTTTGAATAATGATTAACAACCAAAATGTGTACACCATAGAAAAATGCACTAATTAAAAGTAAAATGTCATAAATTCCAAATCCTCCGCTATGAGGTTTGAAACATAACAAATATAAGCCAACTAAAGCTAAGCCTACACTTATTTTTACATTGTTAGTTAATTTTTTACCAAATAGTATTGAAATTAGAGGAACATAAATTATATAAAGAGCAGAAATAAATCCGGCTTTTCCTGCTGTTGCGTGTAGCATACTGCATTGTTGAACAGTCATTGCAGTGAATAAAGCTCCACCACAGGCAAGTCCTGCTTTTAAAAGATTCTTATGTTGTTCGTGTTTGATTTCTTTAGTTCTGGTGTCTTTAGTCAATAATTTCGCAATGAATATAACAGGAATTAAACTCAATCCTCCTAAAAAACTTCTAGTTGCGTTAAAACTAAATGGACCGACAAAATCCATTCCTGCTTTTTGAGCTACAAAAGATACTCCCCAAATCAGGGCTGTGAAAAATAATGCAATATTAGAAAGAATTTTTTTATCCATAGCTCAAACCTCTTTTTAAAAATATTATAGTATATTTTTTCTTTTGTGTACAAGTTTATGTTTTAGCTATTGACAAAAAATATTTTATATAATATACTACGGTAGTAATATGATTAATTTAAGCACAACAACATCAAATAACTCCTCCAATTCGTGTGAATTCCAAAACGGGACTTGCATGAATTTTCGTGTTTAAATTATTTTTTAATTTAAATTTTTAGCAAAATTTATAAATATTTTTTAAAGTCTCGTTTATAAAACGAGACTTTTTTAGTGTGTAAATAACAATAGTTTTATAGATAAGGGAAATAGATGAATTTAATAGTAACAACAGCGAATGATTATACCAACAAGCAAAGACACTATCAGCCGGCATTTAGAGGACCAATGGACGGAGTTTTGACATCAACTTTGAGAACCCTTGATACAAATGAAATGGCAAATGCTGTTTTACTTGACTTAGGTGCAATGGTTGCTCCAAGAACTTATATTGATACAAAGAAAAGAAATGCAAATGCCGGAGCTGAAACATTTTTTCGAGAGGTGAGCGGAACATTTATCAATTGTTTGTCTGCCGGACTTTTGGCTACACTTATTTCTCATATTGCAGTTAAACATATTTCTCCGGAAATTAAAATTAATCCAAAAAGTTGGTTTAGCGATGATTCTATAAAAGTTTTAAAAACGGCTTGGGATAGAAGCGAAAACAATGTTGAAAAATATGTGACAAATGTATTTGATAATATGGGTGGACAGGACGGTAAAGTCGTTGCAAAATTCAAAAATATTGATTTCAATAAAGTTGAATGGTTTGAAGAAAATAAATGGAAAAATCTGACTTGGGATAATCCAAAATACAAAAATATTCAGGACAATTTGACAACAAAACAAGGATTTATCAAAACTTTTGCAGATGTAATTAATGACAAAAATATTACTCCACGTGATAAAAAGCAAATTTTTAACATCATGGAATCAAGAATGACAAATGCTATTGGTGTAAATCGAAGTGTTGATGTAAAAATTGGTGAATATAAATTAAATGCGACAATGCATAATATTTTGCGTGACACTTATGATATGGGTAAGGATATTTTTACTAATAAGAATATAAATATTGATGTAGCTTTAACAAAAATTAAACGTATTAATAAAATTAAAATCTTTGGGGCATTATCTCTTGCTTCAATTATTGGTTTAACAAATCAAAGATTGAATAGAAAAATTACAGAAAAACGTACAGGTAAAAAAGGTTTTGCAGGTGACCCTGATTATGATGCAAAAAATGGAGTTAAAAATAAAGATAATAAAAAGGGATTGTTCTTTAAAAAGATATTGGCAAGTGCTGGAATGCTTGCTATGACGATTGGAGTTATGAAAATTAAAAATCCAAAAGACTTTGTGAAAAAACTTCAATTTACGGGTCCAATTTCTACAGGTAATGCAATAAAAACTGTCTATGCTTCAACAATTATTGGTCGTTTTATGGCTGCAGATAGCAATAATGAATTGAGAGAATCTGTTACAAGAGATTATTTCGGATTTTTGAACTGGCTAGTTCTAGGCGGTTTTGCAGCTAAAGGTGTTGCTAATCTTCTAGATAAAAAGCAAGAAAATTTATTTAATATTAATAAAAAGGGTAAAGGTATTAAACATTGGTTGAACGATATTAGTTTAAAAACACATGCAGAAATTGCAGCAAAAGGAAAAGATTTTGCAAGAAAAAACATTTGGAAGTTGAATGTAGCGCACGTTGCCGGATTGGCATATTCTACAGTTGCTCTTGGTATTATTCTTCCGCTTATTAATATCAAACTTGCAAACCGAAAACCGAAAGAACAAGTTCAAAAATAAAAATACATTGGGTAATGTTACTATATGGGGTATTTTATATCCCATTTTTTTTGTGAATAAATATTAAAAAAAAATTTAATATTACGCAAAATTTGAGCTTTACGAATTTTATACTTTTCAGTTTACAATATCTAAATAGGTCTAAAATATGATTTCAAGTATTAGTAATTTAAGTTTTACAACCCCATTAAACAACATACAAAAAAGTAATCCAAAACCTTTTAAATCTTATCTGGCTTCAAATTCTCCAACGGATAAGGTTATACTATCTTTTAAAGGGAAATCTCTTCCATCAGAATATCACTCAATTTTTGATTATATGGCATCTGTAATTTTGGATAGCAATCATAAAAAATTCCATATTGACGGTAGTGTAATTTCCGCAAAAAAAATTGGTGCGGCTATTAAAAAAATTGTTGAAGATGATGAAATGTGGAGCTCTTTCAAAAAATCTGATGCAAAAAAAATTAAATGGAAAAGTTATGTTCCGCAAGATATTAGGGAATATTCAATAGATAAAATTAACCAAGCAAGAGAAGTTCGACTAAAGGATTGGGAAAATTTTCTTAAAAATCCGGAAGAATTAAATCCAAAAACAGGAGAACAATTTAACCCTGAACTTGTAAGTAAAATCAAGGGAAATGACTCATTGAAATTTGTTATTTGGAATTCTGTAACCGGAGAATTGAAAGAAAATAACAGACATATTCCGGTTCCGTTTGATGAAAAAGCTCTCTTACTTGCTATTAAACGTTTTGAACGTCCGGCACCATTAGACTGGGCGACATTTATTAACCCGACATTTTTAGAAAGTTATACTCACAGACTTAGAGATAACTTGCTTATGGATATGGGAAAATCAAATAACAAAGCGGTTTGGGTAAAAATTCCATCAATTAAGCATGACCCTAAAAATAAAGATAAAAATATTTCTGCTCTTGAAACTTTGAGTTGTCGTAACTGGTGTACAAGATCAAGTGTTGATAAGGCAGAAGATGCTTTGACTGATGGCGATTTTTATATCTATCTTGAAAGAAAAGGCAAATCTAATCTTTGGGATCCTGTTGTTGGTATGACGGCAAACAATGGTAAGATTGATCAAATTCAAGGTGTTGAGAATAATAACATTGTTCCTTTGACTTTGGTTAGCAAGATTAGAGAATTCATTGAAACTAATAATTTGAAATGTCAATCCGGAATTATTGATGAAGGACCTAAAGCATCTCAGGCTATTATGATTAGTGAAAAGTTAAATGAAACTAGTTCGGTTTTCAAAAAATCATTTGCAAAAGCAATAAAAGATGAAGATAATTTTGCTATTTTTAGATTTCTAAATGTTGATACAAAGTATACTCCAGATGGAAAACTTGAAATTTCCGGTTATAAACCGTCATACAACATGAATGTAAATAGCGGAATTTCAATTCCTTACTCAATGTTTGGATTTAATGAAGATGATTTATTAAAAGATGTAAAAATAATTCGTGGTAATTTTATTTTGGATAACAAAAATCCATTGTATAATTCTCGAATTACTCAATTCCCGCAAAATTTGGAACAAGTTACCGGTAGAATTGTTTGTAATGCAAATCAATTTGAAAAGTTTGCTGACGATATAAGGCGAGTAACTGGCGGCGATATGTCAAAAGTCATTATTCACGGTAAATAATTTTGAGATATAATTAACTTGATTACATTAGTCGAAAGGAAAAATTTTTAATGAATATACAACCAACAAACAATCTTCATTTTGAAGGAAAATTAATTGCCCCAACAGTTGTAAAGCAAAAAGTTAATAAAAAATGGAAAGATATGCCTGTAAATTTTGTAAAATTTCATGCGGGTGACAAATTTGATAGATTGAGCATCAATTTTTTGAGCTATTTATGGAACGGTGGGAAAAACTTGTCTGGTGCAATTGCAGAAGAAGTAAGTATTTTAAAAGGTAAATCTAATATTTATGCTCTTACAACTCAAACTGATAATTTTGAAAAACTTGATGCAACAAAGGTTTTAGGGATAATGAGCGCCGATAAAGTTAATCCTAAAACTAAGTTAGCTGAAATTTTCAAAATTGGTACAAATCCGAAGTATGCTTATGAACAAAATAAAGAACATCGTGATATTAAACATATTGCAAGCGCAATGATTGATAGTTTTACACAAATGATTTCTAAAAAGGGAAAACCATTTGTATCTCATGTAGAAAATGGCGAAGAAAAATTTTTAGAAAAAGTAAATCTTAAACCCGAAGTTTAGTAAGTATTTAATAAAGAAAAGTAAAAGAGGCGGTGGTTAAACTGCCTCTTTTTTAGTGTACAGTTGTGGGTTGTAAAAAATAAGGTGTGTGTTTTAAAGTGTTAACTATACCTAACACTTTTCTCGTAGAAAATGAGTTTTTTCTTGGTTTTGTGAACAATTTTTAGAATGATGATGTTTGTCATTGTTCCTATAACCAATTCCTGCGCGATATCCGGATACGGCATATAATAGTGGAAGTGACGGTTCAATCCATTTTAATCCCGATAATAATGATACTGTTGCAATATCGTCTGTGTGAAGTCCTAAATCTAAAAGTTCAGGAGTGCGGATTTCTTTTTTGTTTTGATTTTTTCCTGATAGGAGAGGATTGATAAGTTTGTTACTTATAAAGTTTGCAATTGCACTTCCGCCGATTACTCCAGTTAAAATAATTCCGGTAATCATTCCAATACATCTTGCTGATTTTGATTTGATATTATTATGTTCCAAAATGCCGAGTGCGGCTCCGGCTCCTATGTTACACATAAAAATATTTGCTAAGTATTGGTATGTGCCCTCTTTAACTTTGTTAGAAACTCTTGATTTCCAATCTTTTTCAGTTGTCATGTCTGCTGCTATTCCACCTGCTACTCCGCCAGCAACAGGGATTGCTCCAAAGATTGATAACCAACCGATTTCTCTGAATAGATCGTTTGAAGTTATATTAGTTGGAGGTGGAATTATTTTATCAAAAGATTGTTTGTCTAACTTTTGGTGTAAAGTGTCAACTTCTTTTAAAGATAAAATTTTGTCTTTTGCACGATGTAAAATACTTTCCACTTTTTCTGAATATTTGTTGTTTGTTATGATTTCTTGGATAGATTTTGAGTTTTGAATTTTCAATTCTTCAAGTGTTTTAGTTGCAGGTCTTTTGGTCAAATAGTTTGCAATTTTCGGCGCTTTAATTGCAGAAATTGATGTAGTTGCTAAAATAATTGAAGTTTGTATCCCTTTTTTGATTTTATCTTCTTTGGGAGTATTTTTTAATTCTTTTGCGAGAAAAATTCCACTACCAAGGGTAAGTATTGTAGGAATTTGTTTATTTAATTTGGCAGTTAAAAGCGGTTGGTCTAAAAACTTGCCAATTGATGAAACTTTTATCATTATTTTGATTTTTCCTTTTTATAAGTGTCTAAAATTTCTTTGTTGGTTTGACAAAATTTTGTAAAACTTCTCATTTCGTTAAGCACATTTTGAGAAATAATATGCTCAATTTTGCAAGCATTTTCACTTGCTTCAGATTTTGTTATGCCTAAAACTGTTTCAAAGAATTGTTCTAGTGTGTGGTGTTTTTCATAAACTTTTTTTGCTTCTTCAATTCCTTCTTTTGTGATGGAAATTGCTTCATAGCTGTTATATTTGATTAAGTTTTTTGCAACTAGTTTTGCAAGTGCTTCTGATACAGAGGCTCTTGAAATATTCAATTGCCTTGCAAGTTCTGCCCCTTTTAACGGTTTGTTGTTAAGGTGTGCAATATATATTGCTTCAACATAATCTTCTAAACCTGATGATAAATTTTTTGCTTTTTCAGTCATGAAAATATCCTTTACAAAATTATTGTAAGGTACACCTAACACTTTGTCAAGTCTTGTTCAAAAAAATTATCAAATTGGGGTTTAAAAATATAAAAAATAAAGTTATAATAAAGTTATAGAGTTAAGAAAGGGTTTATATGAAGTACTTATGGTTGTATGTCGTTGCGATTATTGCATCTTTGGGCGGTTTGTTATCAGGTTATGATACCGGTGTAATTTCGGGTGCGTTATTATTTATCAATGAATCTTGGAATTTGGCTGATACTACTCAAGGTATTTTGGTTAGTTCCGTTTTGATTGGTGCTGTTATTGGTGCTGCGACAAATGGAATTTTAGCAGATATGTTCGGGCGAAAGAAAATTATTATGGCAACTGCTGTAATTTTCACATTAGGTTCTATAATGTGCGCATTTGCTCCGAATATTTTTGTTCTAATTGCATCAAGAATTTTTGTCGGCTTTGCCGTTGGTGTTGTTAACTTTGTTGTTCCGTTATATTTATCAGAAATTTCTCCAAAACATTTGAGAGGAACACTGGTATCTCTTTATCAATGGGCAATTACGGCAGGTATTTTGTTCTCATACTTTATCAATGCAGTGTTTGCACATGCCGTTTACAATTGGCGTTGGATGTTATTTGCGGGTGTAATTCCCGGAATTGTCTTATTTGTTGGAATGTGCTTTATGCATGACACCCCACGCTGGTTAGTGAGCAAGAAACGTGATGAAGAAGCTAAAATTGCCTTCAAAAAAATTGAACCGGAAGTTGATACTGAAAAAGAAATTGAGGATATTAGAAAAACTATTCTTAATGAAGGAACAAAAAGTGATAAAAAATTCAGATTGAAAAAATGGATGATTATGCCATTTGTTGTTGGTATTGGTATAATGTTTGCACAAATTTGTACCGGTATTAATACAATTATTTATTATGCTCCTACAATATTTAAAAATGCAGGATTTGAAAGTAATATCACCGCAATTTATGCAACAACCGGTATTGGTGTAATTAACTTTTTAATGACAATTGTTGCGCTATTCTTTACTGATAAACTAGGGCGTAAACCATTGTTATATTTTGGTTTGACGGGTGTAATGCTTAGTTTAATCGCTTTGGGTTGCGGTTTTGCATTTGCTGATTTCTTTGGTGATAATTTGAAATGGGTTACTGTAGGAAGTTTGGTAATATACATTATTTGTTTTGCAATGAGCCTTGGTCCAATTGGTTGGATTTTGGTTTCAGAAGTTTTCCCTTTGAGAATAAGAGGGGTTGCAATGAGTATTTGTACGGTTTCAAACTTTGCATTTAACTTCTTTGTAGTTAGCAGTTTCCCAATTTTGCTTCACAGAATAGGTGGAGCTTGGACATTTTGGGGATTTGGGATAGTATCCTTGCTTTGTATTGTCTTTGTTTACTTCTGTGTTCCGGAAACCAAAGGTATTTCTTTGGAAACGATAGAATCTAATTGGATACATGGAGTTAAACCAAGAGATTTCTAAGCTAAAACAATCCTCATACTCACAAAAGGCTATCATCGATTACCCCCTGATAGCCTTTCTTTTTGCCTAAATTAAGAACCAATTTGTAACGAAATATTTCAAATTGTATATACTCTTTCAATACAGAAAGTCAATTCCTGTATTGAAAAATTGTTTATAGAAGCATAGGGAAAATAAATTTTTAGAACACGGGGGAATTTAGATTATGAAAATTAGTTATGGACACAAGAAAAACGTTCAAAAGAAACAAAAAACATTAGCAGATGTAAGAAACGAAAGAGCAAGAGCCGAAAAGGCAGCTCAAAAAGCAAAGAATAAACCTATTCCTGTAGGACAACATCAAGAATCTTCACCAAAAACACCGGAAGCAGTAACTCCACAACAAGTAGATGCTGAAGTTCAAGCTCAAAGACTTGAAGCAAAAAAAGTTCGTAGAGAAGCCCAAAAGGCTGAAAAAGAAGCAAGAAAACAAAATCGTTTTGGTGGTAAAACAATTTTTGATAAAGCAAAAGGCGAATATGTTGCAAAACCGGCTTCAGAAGTTAAGGCATAACATTTGGCAAAAGAAGCTAAAAAAGTTAAAGGTTCAAGATTTAATTTTTCAGGACTTGGCAAATATGCTAAAAAAGGTGGCAAAATTGGTTTAGCTCTCGGTTTAGCAGCAGGTGTTGTCGCTCTTGCAAAATGGGGTTATGACAAGTTCTTTGGTTCAGATAGTTCACAAGAAACTAATCCGGACGTAAAAGCAGATGTCCCAACAGGTGACAAAAAATCTCCTGCACAAAAACCGGCAACTCCTACTCCGGCTACAAAAACTCCAGAAGACAAAAAAACAGAAGATAAAAAACCGGAAGATAAAAAGGCTGAAGGCAAACAAAAAACAGAAAAACCAAAAACAAAATCTAATGCTCCTGTTAAAACACCTGTAGCAGTACCATCACCAAAAACAGAAGAGCCTGAAGAAACAGGTAATGTTAAAGGGTCTGACAAAGCTGATGAATCAGGTAAGACTGATAAAACAGATAAAACAGACAAAAATCCTGAAACTAAAGTAGAAACAGGCGAAGTTCATAAAGTAAAATTAGGTGATAATGTTTGGAATATTGCAAAGAAACACTTGAAAGAACAAAATGGTGTAAAACCAACCAATGCTGAAATTCTAAAACATACAAAAGAAATTATGGAATTAAATGGCTTAGAATTTGAAGCAGATGGAAAACTTGTAATCATCAAAGAGGGACAAGAATTGAAATTAACAGCATAAATTCAAAATAGATAAATAGAAAAGGCGACATTTATTTTAAATGTCGCCTTTTCTTATAAATAATTATTTTTAACCGTAAATTTTATTCAATTTGAATGTTATTGACTTAAAGAACGGCAATTTTTCATCTAAGTTTATATCAGAAACTATTGGAAAAGGTACGATAACTTCCTTAGGGTTTTCAACGATATATTCAAAGTCTTCATCTACTGGAGTTTCTGTAGTTTTTTCTTCCTCAATTTGATTTTTAGGAGTTTCTTCTTTTTTTATATAAGAAGTTAAATTCGCTTTTGCCAAAACTTCTTCTAAAGAGTCCTCTTCTCTTGATTGAACCGGAACGGTTTGAAATAAGCTACTAAATTTAGTTGCTTTAGTTCTTAGATTTGTACTCTTTTTCAAATTATTTCTTACTGTTTGTGCCAACATAGATTTTCCTCTCTCCGTATTTTAGTATAGAGAGTATTCAATTTTTTCACATACTCCAAATAGTTGATATTTTGAAAATTTATTTAAGTATGATAAAATTCTTAAAAATATTTATGAAAGGAATAAAAAATTGTTTAAAGATAAGGTTTTAATATTCAAGGGTGATTTATTCGGTGGAATAATTGCCGCTATTATTGCTTTTCCTCAAGCTTTGGCTTTTGGTGTTGCCTCCGGCATGGGGGCTTCTGCCGGTATTTGGGGGGCAATAATTTTGTCGTTGATTGTAGGTTGCTTAGGGTGTAATTTGCCATTTGTGTCAGGTCCTACTGGGCCTACTGCAATTATAATTGCTACGGTTGTTGCGGCATGCAGTGGAAATATTTCATCTGTAGTTACTGTTCTTATTATGGCTGCAGCTTTTCAGATGATAATTTCTTTAACTTCGATTCCAAGAATGATAAAATATGTTCCTTATCCTGTTATTTCGGGGTTTTTGACAGGAATCGGGTTAATTATTATAATTTTACAACTAGCTCCTCTATTAGGAAGTGAGGCACAATCTTCAACAATAAAAGCATTGATAGAATATCCAAATGTTTTTGCTCATATAAATATTCATGCTTTAATTTTAGGTTCTGTAACTCTTTTACTATTGTTTTTTGTGCCTAAAGTTATTACAAAATTTATTCCATCTCAATTACTTGCCCTTGTTTTGATGACTGGAGTTGCATATTTTACGGGTTGGCAAGTTGATAAAATTTCTTCAATCAGTTTTACGATTCCTCATTTTTTGATGCCAAGTTTAACTATTGAAACTATATCAAAAGATATTCCGATTGCTTTGACGTTGGCCTTTATTGCAACGAGTGAAAGTTTATTAACGGGTATAATTATGGACTCGTTGACAAAAGTTAAACATAACTCAAAAAGACTTGTTTTAGCACAAGGTTTTGGTAACTTATTCTGCGCAATGACAGGCTCAATGGTTGGTTCGGCTGCTACGATGCGAAGTGTTGCAGCTGTGAAATCCGGAGCGAGAACGAAATGTTCTGCAATTTTAGCATCTGTTTTGTTGGTTGTAGTATTGTGGAAGTTAACTCCATTTATAGCTCAAATTCCGATTTGCGTTCTGGCTGGAATTTTAATCAAAATAGGCTATGATATTTTAGATTTGAAAGTATTAAAAGTCTTGAAATTTGCACCAAAAGATGATTTGTATGTCTTGATTGCAGTTTTAGCATTGACGGTATTCTATAATTTGATTTTTGCACTTGGTGTTGGTGTAATTTTAGCTGCTCTACTTTATGCCAAAAGAATTGCTGATGATACTAATATAAAAGTTACCCATTACAACCACCTTGATTACACACCTTTTGAAACAAAGATTGAACAAGATTCACACTATAAGATAAGAATTTTACATATTGATGGACAGTTTTTCTTTGGTTCAACAACTCAAATTGTTTCTCATTTTGATGAAATGCTTGAAACGGAGTGCATAATTCTTAATTATAGTTCTAATACGGAACTTGATATGTCCGCAATTTTTGCATTGGAAGATATCATTGTTCGTTTGAAATCTCAGAAAATTCAGTTGATATTGGTTATTCCAAATCAAAAAGTTTATGAACAAATTAAATCTCTTGAAATTGTTTCTCAAATTGGACAGGAGGCCATCTACACTGACGAAAAAGATGCTATTAATAAAGCCGTTGCAGAATATATTGACTAAAATATTTTGTGCTACAATATTTTTGAAGATAAAAGGAGATATGTTATGTTCCAAGTTTACACTGCAAAAGACAAATCAGAATTATCAAAGAATTTAATTGGAGAATTTAAGGACTACGATGATGCAATGGATTGTGCTGAAAAAGCAATCGAAGGTAAATCTGACCTTAGATACATTGTTGAAGAAACAAATGGTTGTGTTAATAGTTATGGTGAATTAATTCCTACAGTAGTTGCAGAAAGTGATTAGTTCTTTTGGTAGAAAATTAAAAAAATAAAGAGCTAGTTTTTGTACTAGCTCTTCATTTTTTCTAAAAGTTTTGTGTATCGTTTAAAATCTCTGCCCCAAATTTTTAAGGATTCTAAAACCGGACGTAAACTATAACCTACATCTGTTAAGGTATATTCAACTTTTGGTGGAATTTGCGGATATACGGTTCGCTCAAGGAGTCCGTATTCTTCCATTTCTTTCAGTTTTGCACTTAAAACTTTTTGAGTAATTCCTGTAACAGATTTTTTTAGCTCTCCAAATCTTTTTGTCCCGTTAAGTAGCTCTCTGATTATTAAAATCTTCCATTTGCACCCTGTCATGTAGAGTGTAGTTTCGATTGCGTCTTTTGGTAGGTCTTTAGAATTCATAAATACCTCTTTAGTATCTTTTGGGTACTATATTATAAATTTATACTATCACACTATTTAAAGGTTTGCAAGTTATTAATATTAAAATAAAGTTTTTAATTCATTTGGTGAAAATGAATATTCTTTTACTTGGGCATATTCAGTTGGAAGTTCAAATATAATCTTGTTCTGAGTTGCTTTTTTGTCAGTTGTCATAATATTTATGATTTTATTTTTGTCAAATTGTGGGATTTGCTTAAAGTTGAATTTTTTTAGAACATCACCACATAGAAATTTGTATTCCTTATTTATGAGATTTAATTTGAAAGCAAGATTTAGTGCAAAATGAATTCCCTCAACGACACATTCTCCGTGGGTAAATTTTTTGTATTTTGTGATATTTTCCACTGCGTGTCCATAAGTGTGCCCAAAGTTTAAAATTTTTCTCAACCCACTCTCTTTTTCGTCTTTTTCAACTACGGAAATTTTTAAACTAATGCACATTTTTATCAGTTCTTTCATTGTCATAATATCTCGAGATAGAATTTTCTCAGAATGTTCTGTCAAATAGTTTAACAACATTGCCGGGGTTTCCGGATTACAACTTTTTTCAATAAATCCATATTTTACAACTTCTCCAAGTCCGCTTTTGAATTGCCTTTCATCTAGAGTTTTCAAAAAGTTTGCATTGATTAAAACATAATTGGGTTGATAAAATGCTCCAACTAGATTTTTCCCATACTTTGTATCTATTGCTGTTTTACCGCCTACAGAACTATCAACACAGGCAAGCAGGGTTGTTGGAATTTGTATAAATTTTATCCCTCTCATATAAGTCGAAGCTGCAAATCCTGCAATATCTCCGACAACACCTCCACCGATTGCGATTATATAATCTTGGCGAGTTAATTTTTTTGATAGAACGAAGTCTAAAATTTTGGTATAATTTTTGATGTTTTTTTCTTTTTCCCCGTCTTTTAAAATGAAAACTTGATTTTTAGGAAATTTCAATTCATTTGAATAAAGTTTATAAACTTTTTCACTGAAAATTACGATATATTTGTTTGTTCCTATTTTATTTTCAATTATACTTTTTATATTTGAAATATCATCATTTTTTATAATTATCGGGTAAGATGTTTCGTTATTTTTAATGTTTACGTTTAATTCTAACATTAGATTACTCCCAAAATCTCTTCAACAATTTTATCTGTATTTTTGTTGTCGGTCAAAATTGTAATATTTGCAAGTTCATAATTTTTTTGCCGTTGTAAAATTATTGATTGAATTTTTTCAACTGTCATTTGATTTTTTAATAACGGGCGATTTGTGTTATTTTTTATTCTTTCTAGAATTACATTCGGTGATGTTTTGAGGTAAATTACTGTCGAATTTTTTAACAAAAGTTCTTGGGTTAATTGGTCTTCAAAAGCTCCTCCGCCAAGTGAAATTATTAAATCTTTATTCGTAAAATTTTTTTTTATTGTTTCTCTTTCAATGTTTCGAAAATATTTTTCTCCTTCATTTTGAAAAATTTCTGAAATTGTTCTTTTTTCGTTTTGTTCAATAATGACATCAATATCTATACTTCTGAGAGCTAATTTCTCTCCTAAAAGTTTTCCTATTGTAGTTTTCCCTGAACCCATCATTCCAATTAATACTATTGTTTTCATATTGTTATGATATCTTAAAATCGAAAAAAATAAATATCCTTAACTTTTTTGACTTATTTATTTCATAATGTATTATGAAGCTAATAAGAGGGAAATTTATGTACAAAAAAATATTAGCACTATTAATGCTTGTAATGTTTGTTTGTTGTGGTTGCGGAAACAGAAAAGATGAACCAATCGAAAATGATTTGAACACAATTACATCAAGAGATACGGTTTTAGTCGGGGTTAAGACTGATACTTATCCGTTTGGTTATATTGATAAAAAAGGACATTTTGCAGGATATGATGCCTCTTTAGCAAGACTTATTGCAAAAGGACTTTTGGGTAGTGAAAAGAAAGTTAAATTCATACCTGTAACTGCTTCTGATAGAATGATGAAGTTGTACTCTGGTGAAGTTGATATGATTATTGCAACTATGTCAATAACTCCAAAACGTCAAGAAATTCTGGATTTTTCTGACCCGTATTATGTTGCAGGACAAGCGATTTTAGTTCGTCGGGGAAGTAATGTTAAAACTCTTCGAGACTTGAACGGAAAAAGAGCTATTATTGTATTTGGTTCAACAAGTGAAAGAAGTTTGAGATCTGCTGTTCCAAATGTCGGAATTTTAGGCTATAAAACCTATACAGATGCGTATAACGCACTAAAGAAAGGTCGGGCTGATGCGATTGTATCTGATGATACGATTTTACTCGGCTTGGCACTAAAAGACAATAGTGTTGTTTTACTCCCGAAGCGTTATTCTAAAGAACCTTATGGAGTTGCCTTTAGAAAAGGCGCGGAGTCAAAAAATCTTATAAAAGCCGTTAACAATATAATTGATATTGAAACTCGAAATGGCAATCTAAAGAAAATTCAAAAAACTTTTGGAATAAATTAATTTCCAAAAAAGATTTTAGCAAGTTTTATTTCCTGCTCTTTTGTTAGGGCAGGATTTTTTAATTTTTCTTGTAGAATAAAATCAAAACATTGTTGATATTTAGGAGATGGAGATATTCCAATGTTTTGCAAATCTTTTCCGTTGACTGAGATTTTGATGTTTTTTAAAATATTTAAATACTTTAATGTAGGTTTGGAATTATTTATTGAAAACATAATAATTGATTCTATTGGTAAATTTTCAAAATTTTTGTATATTTCGTAATTCGTTTTGAAAGATTTTCCATTTAAATCTTTGTAATCTTCAACAATTTTTTTCTCTATTTTTGTTAATGGTAAAGTTGAAATGTATGGAATTAATCCAACATAAATTATCCAAATATTTTTCGGCTTATACTTGTTGATTAGTTCTCTTATTGTTGAAATTCGTTTTTTATCAAATTTCAAATCTCTATTTTCAGGTGAAATTAATTTATAAATTTTCTGTTCAATAAATTGTTCAAAAGCTTCAACAGAATTTAGATTGAATGTTTCTTCAAGCTCTTTTTTTAGTCTTTTATATGATAGGTCATAATTTATGTTATTCAAATATTCGTCTTGAAGTTTTTTTGTATGTTTGTCGAGTTTAAATCCAAAACGAACAGAAAATTTTAATCCTCGAACAATTCTTGTCGGATCGTCAATAAAACTTTTGTCGTGAAGAATTCTTAATGTTTTGGTTTTTATATCATTTAAACCATTTGTATAGTCAATGATTTCACCTGTGAGAGTTGATTTTGCCATTGCATTTATTGTGAAATCTCGTCTTAGAACATCTTCTTTCAATGGACACCCGATATTTTGAACTATAGGAAGATGCCCCTTTTGCGGGTACGATTCGCTACGAGTAGATGCAATATCAATTTCTTGTCCGTTAAGTTTAATTCTCACTGTGCCAAATGGCTCATTAACTTGTAGTATCTCGGCATTTGGAATGGTTTTTGCAAATTCTATTGCATTCCCAACATAAGTAACATCAACGTCAAAACTTTCTTTGCCAAGAATTTTGTCCCTAACAATTCCGCCAATAAAATATAAATTTTTATCCTGTAAATTGATGATGCTCATTTTTCTATTTTAGCTTAAAATAGAGTAAAATAAAAGTAATATAAGTTTTTTAAGAAGGGACGCAATGTTACAAGAAGCGACAAAAGCACTTAATTCGGCATTTAATAACAGTTTTATCAAAAAGACAAGTCAATATCTTCATGATTGCGTGAGAGAAGAAGTTAAAAGTTCGACTTTCCGTAATTTAAAAGGGGATAAAGATAATAAATGGATTTTCTTAAAGGATAATGAAACTCTTTTAACACAAGGGCTTGAATATCTTAAACTAGATGGCTCAAATCCCAATTTGACAGAATTGATGATTCAAAGTGATTTGAGTACAAAGGATAAATACTTGATTTATGGGTATATGTTCCTTGTTGGTCGTAACGGAAAATCCCGCAAACGTAACGAATTCTTGACTCCGCTTTTGTATGTTCCTTGTAAACTTGAAAGAAACGGTGTCAATATAAATTGTATAAGACAAGATGATGTTCTATCCCTTAATACCGGAGCTTTAGCTGCGCTTTTGAAAAAAGGTGACGATGATGATGAAGTAGATTTGTTTTTAGAGGGAATTTTGGACGTAGTTCCTGATTTGCCTATCACAAAAGAAAAGATGGATATTTTCTTAACTACTTTAAAATCTTTAATTCCGGATATCGAAATTTCAGAAGATTCAACAGAAAATGTTGATGAAGATAACATTGAAAAGGACGAACATTTTGCGAAAGATTTGTCCGATACAAAAATTACCGGTGAAAATTTTGATGAAATTATAGAAGATGAAGTTCGTGAACAAAAGGTAAAACCTGTTGGCGATATCAAAAAGCTTTGTGTAACTTATCAAAGTGCAATTATTTTGACCAAACGTCCGTCAGTGACTGCAGGTGTTTTACATGAACTTATGCAAATTGCTGAAAAACCAAGTGGTGTTTATCGTGAAACAACTTTGAGTGTGATTAATGATGAATATACCCAAAGTGGAGAAAAAAATCTTCTTCCAAAAGATTCCGGAGAGTTTTATCCGATTACTCCGCTTGCGTTGAGCGATTCACAAGAAAAAGTTATAAAAAATCTTGAAACTAATAAATTTATTGCTGTTCAAGGACCTCCGGGGACAGGTAAATCTCAAACCATCGTAAACCTTGTAGCTCATTTGATTGCTAATGGAAAGACTGTTTTGGTTGCTTCTCGTATGGATAAGGCCGTTGATGTTGTTGCAGACAGGTTGAATGAGTTAGGTGCTCCCTATCTTGCACTTAGAGCAGGAAGAATGAACTACCAAAAACAATTGAGTTTACAGTTACAAGATTTGCTTGCCGGTAAGATTGATTTAGATGAAGATGTTGAGGATTATATTTTTGCTGATGTCAAAGATATGAAACAACATTTGGATTGTCTAAGAGAAACCGAAGCAAAATGTGAAAAGATTTTGAAACTTGAACGTGCTTGGCATGATTTGAGGGCAGAAATTCAGCAACAAGCAGTAAATGTTGGAGAACTCGTTTATATCAAACGTTCATTGAAAAAATCTGAAATAGATAATATTAATGATGTTATTAAAGCATTGTCTAATAATATGGAAAAATCCGGAATTTTTGCATCATTTGCTAATATGTCCGGTTTGAGACAGTTGAAGAAAATTTTGGAGATTAAAGATTTTGAAGTTGAACCTGAAAATCTTGACCGTTTGAAAGTTGAACTTGATTTTATAACTTTGAAATGGAAGTTGAGAAAGATTGAATCAGATATACAAAAAACCGGAAATCTTCACGTTATGATGGAGCAAATCCGTCAAATGAAACGTAAGCAAAAAACTCTTGCAACAAATATTTTAAAGAGTACAAGAAGAGAAGCAATAAAAGCACTTTTACGTGATGAAAAGAAAAGACGTAGAATTAAAGTTCACGCAATGTCTTTGGTTGAACGCAGAAAAAATCTTCAAAGTCGAATTTTGGAAGAAGAAGATTTTAAACCGTTACTTGAGGCTTTTCCTTGTTGGTGTGTAACAACTTATGCTGTGTCGGATTCATTACCATTAAAACCGGGAATGTTTGATGTTGCAGTCATTGATGAGGCTTCTCAATGTGATATTGCAAGTTGTTTCCCAATTATGTATAGGGCGAAAAAGACGATTGTCGTTGGTGATGACAAACAATTACCGCACCTTTCATTCTTAGAAAAAGCAAAAGAACAATCATTCTTGAGTCAGTACGGAATTCCTGATAAATATCAATTGATGTGGAGATTTAGAACGAATTCAATGTTTGATTTGGCGGATTATTATTCAATGAATTCTGTAATGCTTGATGAACATTTTAGAAGTCTTCCACCGATTATCAATTTTTCAAACCATGAATTTTATGGTGATAGAATTCGTGTTATGAAAAAAGATTCTCCGGAAGATAAGGTTTTGGAATTGGTTCAAGTTCCAGATGGTAAAGTTGATATGGACGCAACAAGAAACCTTCCGGAAATTGAGGCTTTGGTTAAAACTTTGCACGAAATAATTATTGATGATGAGAGAAAAAATCCTGAAAAACCTGTGACTATTGGTATTATATCTCCATTTAGAGCTCAAGTTGAACAGTTAAAGATTTCAGTACCAAAAGTTTTGTCTGATTATATGATTAAAAAACACCAGATTGAAATCGGTACAGCACATACATTCCAAGGAGATGAAAGAGATATCATCTTAATGTCTTGGGCTTTTGCAAATAATTCTTATCCACAAAGTATAACATTCTTGCAAAAACCTAATTTATTTAATGTCGCAATAACAAGGGCAAAAAATAGGTGTATAAATTTCGTTTCTCATGATATTGAAACAATGCCTGATGGACATTTTAGAAATTATGTTTCCTATATCAAACAATATCAAGATAGACAGCAAGCTTTGGCAAATAATGAAATTGATGAAAATATCTATAAAAATAATTTAGAAAAAGAAATTGCAACGGCTATAAGAAATCTTGATCACAAAGTTGTTGCGGGTGTTGAAATCGCGGGATTAAGCGCGGATTTGCTTGTTGATGACAAATTTATTGTTGAAGTTGATGGTGTAGAAGATAATAAAAAATCTCATATTTCAAAGATGAAAAAACAGTCAATTTTGGAACGTTGTGGTTTTAAAGTTAAAAGAATTACGTTTAGAGAATGGCAATATTCCGCAAAGGCATGTTTAGACAGAGTCCTTGCTGAAGGGTAGAGGATTTCTCTCCTTGAAATTAAAAATTTTGGTCCTCCCGCAAGTGGAGGACTTTTAGTTATATTAGAATATAAACTCAAAAATACAGCTTGCATTTTTGAAAAATTTGTAGTATCATCTTCTAGCAAAGAGATTAGTTGGGGTTGAGAAATGCTAGTTTCCGAAATTGGACATGTAAATTCAAATTCGAAGAGCTTATATGGTGTTGAACAAAATAAAGCTCAAGCAGTTAAGCGTACATCTGGTGAGAAATTTGGTCATTTTAATGAAAACTTATCTGCAAATATGATTAGTCGAAATAGTAATCCGTTTAAAAATTTCATTTGCTCTGTTCAATCATTTTTTTCACCAAAAGTTTCAGAATCTGCAACTAAAAAATATTTATCTTTAATTGCTTAATTTTTTGCTTCTTTAAACAAATATTTAACCAAGTATGAACAGATTGCAGGGATTGCGGATAATACAACCAAAACCGGAACAATGCTTGTTGCTTGTGCAACATATCCGATTATTGTCATTGCAATTGCTACAACACCCCATGAAAAACCGTTGATAAATCCCCCGATTATGCTTTTATATTGGGGTAAAACATTTTGCGCAAGGCTCATTGTTACAGGTGTTGCAAACATCGTGATAAATCCCATAATTGCAAAAACTACAAATGATACGATTGGCATTGTTTTATATGTAAACATGAATAATATCATTAGTGGAAATGTTGTAATCATTGAAATGTAAAATACATTTGCTGTTCCGATTCTCTTTTCAAATTTAGGGCTTAATAATGATGAAATTCCACCCAAGAATAAGAAACAGAACAACGCAACACCGATTTGGAATTTTGAATATCCTTGAGCTTTCCACAAGAAAGGTAAAAGGATTGAACAAGATGTTGTGATTAATGATTTCAACATTGCAATTAAATTTAAAATATTTAATTTATGATTTGTTAATATATCTGTGAATGCTTGTTTAAGATTTAAGTCTAATTTTTTTCCGGCTTCGTTTGAAAATTTTGGAACCATTTTAAACATTAAAAATGCCCAAATAATACCTAATAATGCAAGAATTGGCATTTTAGAAAGTCCAAAATATTGTGCAATTGAAGAAGACAATAATGGACCCATTGAGAAGCCTAAAGTTCCGGCTGCGATAAATATTCCCATATTTTTAGCCGCATCTGATGTTGTGAATTTTGATACAAGCCCCAATGATTGAGGGTGATACAAGCTTGATCCGATACTTCCGCAAATGATAAATAATATCATAAGTGCAATATTTTTTGATGCCGGAGCAAGTGATATAAATGTTGCAGTAAAAATTAATCCCCAAAAAATTAAGGCTCTTTTTTTCATTTTGTCAGCAAAAAATCCAAAATAGGGCTGCAATAGTGATGAAAAAATATGTGAACAACTTAAAATAATTGTTGCAATTGGCATCGAAATTTTGACCTGTTCAGCGATAAATGGCATAATAGGGTTTAAAAATCCGGTGTAAATGTCGTTTATAAAATGTGCCCCGCAAAACCAAATTTGGGGCTTTCTTTCGTTTTTATTGTAAATCATAGTCTAATATTTACACCAAAATGGAAAAAAATCAAATTAGATATCTTTAAAATCTAGCAACTCTTTAGGTTCAACTTGCAAAACATCTGCAATAATCTTCAATTTTGATAGGGTAATATCTGTTTTCGCGGTTTCGACCATTGCAATCATAGAACGAGAAATTCCGCTAATTGCAAGAAAATCATCTTGTTTAAGGTGTTTTTCTTTTCGTATCCGCTTAAGATTTTTAGCAAATTTTTCTAAGAAGGGCTTGTCCATTTCTACATTATCAGCTATACTGACATTATATTAAATCAGTGGTACTGACATTAGAGAATAAAGAAAGAGGTTAAAATGAAAATAACAAAGCCAAAATCTGCGTTTACATTAGCGGAGGTATTAATAACAATTGGTATTATCGGTGTCATTTCTGCATTAACTATTCCTAGCCTAATAACTAATTATAAAAGACATTGTTTAGAAACTCAATTTAGAAAAGCTCAATCTCAATTACAACAAGTTATTAAAATTTGGAAAGAAGATGAAACAGATGATTTATACTCCGAATACTATGATGATCGCGATCAAAAGGGTGTTGAACTTCGAAAAGCATTTTATAAATATTTAAAAGGTGATTATTTTAATGGTAAATCTTTAGGAGTTGATAGTGTGCCTTATCATACATCTGCAAAGGGTTCAACAACCCTCGTTCATAAATGTCCTGCATCTTGTTGTGTAGAGTTTATTGCAAACAGTTTTATAACTATGGACGGAATTCAGTATAATGTTTGTGCAAGAGATGGTAACTTAAATTTTGCAGTAGATATTAATGGCTACGATAAGGGGCCAAATAAATGGGGTGTTGATTTATTTGATTTTGATTATGGAGAGGATAATGTTTTATCAAATAAATACAGTTGTATCAGTTCTTCTTGCAATACTTATTTCCATACAAATTCAATTGGTAATACAAATGATGGAATGTCTTGTACTGCATGTGCCGTAAAAGATAAAAATTATTTTAAAAAAATTGAATTATAAATCTTTATTATTCAATCCCAATTGTTAATTTTTTGTTTATTTTTTTAAGATTTCGAAAAAACGATGTTATAACAATAATATGAGATGGGTGAAAAGGAAAATTCCCATGCTCAGTAATTAAGAAAATAATTAAGAAAAGGAGATAAATAAATTATGGCAAAAACAATTGGTATTGACTTGGGTACTACAAACTCAGTTGTTGCAGTTATGGAAGGTGGTAAACCTACCGTTATAGCAAACGCAGAAGGTTCTCGTACAACTCCTTCTATTGTTGCATTTTCAAAATCAGGTGAAAGATTAGTAGGTCAATTGGCAAAACGTCAAGCTATCGTTAATCCTGATAGAACGATTGCTTCCATTAAAAGACACATGGGCGAAAATTACAAAGTAAACATTGATGGAAAAGATTATACTCCTCAAGAAATTTCATCTATGATTTTGAGAAAATTGGCTGATGATGCTTCTAAATACTTAGGAGAAAAAGTTACATCTGCAGTTATTACTGTTCCGGCATATTTCAATGATGCTCAAAGACAAGCAACTAAAGATGCTGGTAAAATCGCTGGTTTAGATGTTCTTCGTATCGTGAACGAACCAACGGCTGCCGCTTTGGCTTATGGACTTGAAAAAGATAAAGCTGAAAAAGTTTTAGTATTCGACTTAGGTGGTGGTACATTTGATGTTTCAGTTCTTGAAATTGGTGATGGTGTACACGAAGTATTGTCAACTTCAGGTGATACTCACTTAGGTGGTGATGACTTTGACCAAAAAGTTATGGATTGGATTTGTGAAGAATTCAAAAAACAAGAAGGTATCGACCTTAAAGGTGATAAACAAGCTATGCAACGTGTTAAAGAAGCTGCAGAAAAAGCTAAATGCGAATTATCATCTGTACTTGAAACAAATATCAATTTACCATTTATTACAGCTGATGCAAACGGTCCAAAACACTTAGATTTGAATTTAACAAGAGCTAAATTTGAAGACCTATGTTTTGATTTGTTAGAAAGATGTAAGAAACCGGTTGAACAAGCATTGAAAGATGCAGGTATTTCTAAAGATGATATCAATGAAGTTGTATTGGTTGGTGGTTCTTCTCGTATTCCGGCTGTTCAAAAACTGGTTAAAGATTACACAGGTAAAGAACCTAACCAATCAGTTAACCCTGATGAAGTTGTAGCAGTTGGTGCTGCAATTCAAGCTGGTGTTTTGGCTGGTGAAGTTAAAGACATCGTTCTTCTTGATGTAACTCCTTTAACTTTAGGTATTGAAACTTTGGGTGGTGTAATGACTCCTTTAGTTCCAAGAAACACAACAATTCCGGTTTCAAAATCTCAAGTATTCTCAACTGCTGAAAACAACCAAACAGCTGTAGATATTCAAGTTCTTCAAGGTGAAAGACCAATGGCTAGAGATAACAAATCTTTAGGTATGTTCAGATTAGAGGGTATTGCTCCTGCTATGCGTGGTATTCCTCAAATCGAAGTAACATTTGATATTGATGCTAACGGTATTGTAAATGTTTCTGCTAAAGATAAAGCAACCGGCAAGGAACAAAAAATTACAATCACTAATTCTTCTAACTTGTCTGAACAAGATATTGATAAGATGGTTAAAGAAGCTGAAGCAAATGCTGCTGAAGATAAAAAGAAAAAAGAAGATGCTGAAATTAAAAACAATGCTACAAGTTTGATTAGTTCAGCTGATAGAATAATGAAAGATTTTGAAGGTAAAATTGATGCTGCTGACAAATCTAAATTAGAAGAACAAAAAGCTGCATTACAAAAAGCTATTGATGAAAACAAAGCAACTGATGAATTGAAAAAATTGTCAGAAGAATTGCAACAAACAATGTTTGGAATTTCTCAAAAAGCTTATGAAGCAGTTCAAAAAGACGGTGCACAAAGTGCAAATTCCGAAAATGCTTCAACAGATAATAGCTCATCAGACAAAAATAATGATGATGATGTTATTGATGCTGAATATACAAAAGAATAATCGAACTTCAAATTCTATCTATTATAAGGCAAAAGAGGACAGGTTTTATATCTGCCCTCTTTTTGAGTATATTGAATTTAAATGATAAGATAAAAAATGTTTTTTGATTTTAAAGGTGTTTACTATGGAGTATAGTGAAATTTTAATTCAAAATGCCATAGAAATTTAATCTATCAAAATAATTATTATAGTGATATAATCAGTTTATGAGCGAGAATCAAAAAATAAATTTTACAACTCAAAATCGTTTAATTATTTTCGGGCTGGTTTTGAGTACATTACTAATTATGGCAATTGCTGTTTTTGCAACGGTTAATATTCAGAAAAATTTGAATGAAAGTTATCAAAATTTTGGACAAGTTATTTCTAAAATTTTAGCTATTGAAAGTGTTGAGATGACTAAAAATGCTCCTCAAAAAGATACTTTTAATATTTTAAAAACTCATTCAGATTCTATTTTGAAATCTCATCATGATATCGTTTTTATTGAGTTTCGTGATGCTAAAGGTCGTTTGATTTATAAAACTCAAAACAATGCTCATAAAAGTTTGAAAAGACCAAATATTTCAGTGTCTTCTCCAATGGTTGATGTTAAAAGTAACTCCACAATTGGTTCGGTTACTGTTGGATTGTCAGGTTCAATTGTTGGAAAAGTTTCTTCAACTACAAGAGCTTCAATCCTTTTTGTTTTTGTTATAGTTTGGCTTGTTTTTGCGTTTGTAATTTTGATAAATACTTATTTAATTACAAGAGAATTGCGAATTTTACAGGAGGGTGTTAAACGAATTTCATCAGGTGAATTCGGTTATAAAATTGAGGGCAAAGATGTTAGTGAGGAAGTTCAGGAGTTGTTCAATGCTTTCAATGATATGTCTGCAAGACTTAATTTGTATGAAGAACAAAATATTGAACAGTTGACTCTTGAACGTAATAAACTAGAAGCCGTGTTGATGAGTATTGCAAATGGTGTTGTTGTTTGTGACAATAACGATACTGTTGTCTTGATAAATAATCATGCTAAAGAACTTTTGGAACTTCAAGATGACCAATTGATGAATACAAATATTCAGCAATATGTTGATACTGAGGGTGATTATTGCTTCAAAGAAAAAATTGAAGAGTATAAAAAATTATCGCTTGAAGAAAAGTCAAAAAAACAAATTACTTTTAATATTACAATTGATGGTAGAATTTTGAAGTCTATAATTTCTCCAATGTTCACTCAAAATAACCACGATTATGTTGGGTATATTATTGTTTTAATTGATGTGACAAGAGAAATTGAAATGGATCAAATGAAATCTCAATTTATTTCTAATGTTTCGCATGAACTTAGAACTCCGGTTACTGTTTTAAGAAGTTATATTGATACGTTGTACAATTATAGTGATGAGTTTGATGAAAAAACTAAAAAAGAATTTATTGAAACTTTGAACACTGAAATTATACGACTTAATGGTATGGTTAATGATATTTTAGATTTTTCAAGATTAGAAGCAAATGCAAAAATTGAAAAAACCGAAAATGATATGTCTCAACTCGTTGATGCATGTGTTAGTCAAGTTCAAGTTTTGCTGAAAGAACACAACTTGCATATTAATGTTGAAAAAGACGATGATATTCCACAAATTATGTGCAATTATGATGGAATTTCAAGAGCATTGACTAATTATTTGTCAAATGCAATTAAATATGCACCGGAGAATTCTACAATAAATGTTAGATTGTATAAAGAGTCTGAAAACAATCAAATTGTTGTAACTGTTAGAGATGAGGGTATTGGCATTGCTCCGGAATTTCAGAAGAAAGTTTTTGAAAGGTTTTATCGAGTTGAAAACAAAACTCATAGTGTAAAAGGTACGGGATTAGGGTTGCACCTTGTGAAAACCACAATAGAAAAACACCATGGTCACGTATTTGTAAACTCTCAACCAAATCATGGTTCAACATTTGGTTTTACGTTGCCAATTGATTTGACACCTTATGAAAACGAAAATGATGATTTGGTGTAGGTCTTAGGAGTTTTAATCAAATAATGCATTGATTTTGTCAGTAATGTCTTGCGGGTCAATCTCATTTGTAATTTTATTTACATCTTGTGCAATTTGGTATAACTTAGCAGCTTCAATTTTGTCACCTGTAATTGCGATTGAACGAGCTAAATTGAAGTGAGCAAGTGCATAATTCGGATTATACTCAACTGCTTTTTTGAACATATCAATTGCTTCTTTTACTCGTCCTAAATCGTCAAGATAAATTACACCCAGATTATTGTATGCAATTGAATAACTATTGTCATATTGAATTGCATATTCGTATTCTCTCATTGCTTCATCTGTATCACCTTTGCCCCAATATAAAAATCCTAAGTTACAGTGAATTTTTGCGTTTTGCGGGTCAAGATCAAGCGCATTTCGGTAAACTGTTAATGCGTTGTCATAATCTTCTTTGTCGTAGAAAGCACTTCCAAGGTTTACGTAGATGTCGATATCCTCTGGGGTTAGAAGATATGCGCTTTGATAAGATGTAATAGCAGCATCTAAATCTTGTTTTGCTTCTTGGAATACAAATCCTAGAGTTTGATTTACGACACTTGTCCATTCTTTGCTTGGGTTTAATGTAACTGCTGTTTGGAAATGCGATACGGCAGCATCAATATCACCTTTAACATAAAGAATGTTTGCTAGATTTGAATGAAATTCAGGCATGTTTGGCATAATTTGAATAAGCTTTTGATAAATTTCAATAGCATTGTCATAATCGCCTAAATCTTCGTAAGCTTTGCATAAATGACGATATGCAGGAATATTTAAACTATCTAACCAAATAGCCATTTTGTATTCAGTAATTGCGTTTTCAAATTGTCCTAAAGAAGAATAAATATCTCCTAAAAGGCAGTATAGGGGAACAAACCCAGGGGCTTTGTCAACGGCATCAATGTATGTATCTATCGCACCGTCAAGTCCGTTTGATTGAACTTTGATGTAACCTTTCATTAAAACTGGCATGAATTTTATATATGTCAAAGATTCTTTAACTTTTTTCATTGCTTCAATGTCGAAAGGTAGAGTTAAAGCAGACAGTATAAGTTCATAGGTTGACTTAATTTTGTTTTTTAATACTCTGAAAGATGAAACTTTATATAAATTATGTAACAAGAAATGTGCTCTTGAACTTGCAAAAGGTTGATACTTGATTGCTTTTTTTACGTTGATTTCCGCATCTAAAAACCTTACTTTTTTAGTGTAAGTTTCAGCTAACATATAATAAGCTTTTGCATATTTTGAATTCTTTTTAATTGCGTTTTCAAAATAATTTATGGCCTTGTCTAAATCACCTTTGTAGAATTGAGCAACACCGATTTTGTAGTAAATTTCGTAAGAATCAATGTATGATTCTAATGCAATTTGGTATTCTGTAATTGCTTCATCAATGTATTGGCAAGATGAATAAATATCCAAGTGCCAAGCTAGATATAAATCCCCTAAACGCAAGTGTAAATCTGCATTGGTAGGATCTTTTTGTAATCCGATTTGACATAATTCAATTGCTGATTTTACGTTTCCGGTTTTAATCTCTTTTTTAATTTTTTTATCCAGTGTTTTTGTTTCATTTTTCATAGTCATAATATCGCTCTTTAACAAGTATTGTAATTAATTTTATGTAAAAAAGCAAGTTAATTAAGAAATTTTGTGTATAATAGAACGTATTAGGAGGGACAGGTTTTATATGGCAAATAACAGAATATATTTTGTTGATGTAACAAATAGAGATGGAGTTCAAACTTCACGTTTAGGGTTGGCAAAATTAGAAAAAACAATTATAAATTTAATGCTTGACGATATGGGAATTACTCAGTCAGAATTTGGGTTTCCAACAACTCAGCATGAGATAAATTATTTGAATGGGAATTTGGAACTTGTCAAAAGACAGGCCATAAGAACGACAAAATTATCTGGTTGGATGCGAGGAATGGCAGCAGATGTTGAGTTGTCATTTAAAAATGTTCCGAATTTGCAGTATGTGAATTTATCCCAATCAACTTCCGAACAAATGATTCAGGGCAAATATTTAGGCAAGAAAACTCCTGATGATATTATTTTCATGACAAAAGAAGCTGTTGAATGTGCAAAAGATAAGGGTGCAAAAATAGTTGGAGTGAATGCTGAAGATGCTTCAAGGAGCAATATTGAATTCCTTATAGAATATGCAAAAGAGGCTAAAAAATCCGGTGCTGACAGATTTAGATATTGCGATACTTTGGGTTACGAAGATCCTCAAACAACTTATAATAGAATTTTTAAAATTGCAAAAGAAACTCAAATGCCTATTGAACTTCATTTCCATAATGATTTGGGAATGGCAACGGCATGTTCTGTGATGGGTGCAAGAGCCGCAATTGATGCCGGTGTTGATGCTTATATTAATACTGCAATCAATGGAATGGGAGAAAGAGCAGGAAATGCGGATTTAGTTTCTTGTCTTTTAGCTTGTCTAAAATCAGCAGGATTTAAAGGCAAATATCAAATTGACGAAAATATTAGACTAGATAGAGCATGGCACTTGGCAAAATACACTGCTTATGCTTTTGGAGTTAATATTCCGATAAATCAGCCAGCTGTTGGGGACAATGCTTTTGCTCACGAGTCAGGAATCCACGCAGATGGTGCATTGAAAGATAGAAGAAATTACGAACTTTACGATTTTGAAGAACTTGGAAGAGGCGAACCTGAGATTATTGAAACAGGTAGAATGATTACAACTGGTGAATACGGTGGGATTAAAGGTTTCAGAAACGTTTATAATAATCTTGAAATTGAGTTTAAAGATGAACACGAAGCAAGAAATATCTTGGAACTCGCAAGGTATGCGAACGTTCACACTCAAAAACCTTTGACAACAAGTGAATTGAGATTTATTTATTATTATCCGGATATTGCGGCAAAAATTATGACGGTATCTCCGTATTATGAACCGATTGGCGCAATTAAAGAAAGAGTTGAATCAGAGATAGTAAATCCTCCGATTCGTGTGATTTAATAAATAATTTCTCCACCACCGATTAAGTGACCGTCATTTAAATCATAAATGACACCTGCTTGTCCTGCAGTGATTGAGTTCACAGAATCGTAAAATTCAATTTCGGCTTTGTCATCAAGAATTTTTATATGAGCTTTTTTAGCTTGCATGTTGTATCTGATTTTTACCATTGCGTCAAATTCTTTTTCTGCTTGTGGGTATGAAAAATTAAGGTTTTCTATTACAAGACTTTTTCTAACATCGTCTTCTTTTTTGCCTAAATAAACGATATTTTTCTCGGCATCAATATCAATTACGTAAAGAGGGTAAGGCGCAGCAATACCAATTCCTTTGCGTTGTCCAATAGTGTATAAGTAGTGTCCTTTGTGAGTTCCGAGTTTTTTCCCTGTAGAAATTTCTACAAAATTTCCGTCCATTTCGCCAAATTTATCTGTTAGGTATTTTTTTGTTGTATTTGGTTTTTGTATAAAGCAGATATCTTGGCTTTCTTTTGATGATTTTGGGGGTAAATCATAATCTATAGCCATTTGTCGGACTTGTGATTTGTCATAATCATATAGAGGAAAAACAGTTTTTGATAATTCTTTTTGACCTAAACGATACAAAAAATAAAGTTGGTCTTTGTGAGAATCTTTTGCCGGAAACAATTTAAAATATCCGTCTTGCTCACGAATATCTGCATAGTGTCCTGTTGCAAATATATCTGCATGGAGAATATTTATTGCATAGTCAAAAATTTCTCCCCATTTAACAAATTGATTGCAAACAATACATGGGTTTGGGGTTTTGCCACATTTATATGAATATTCGAAATAATCAATAACATGTTTTTGAAATTTGTCACATACATCTAGGATATGTAGTTTAATGTTCAATTTGTTTGCAACTTTTTGTGCGTTTTGACAGATTGTATCAGCACTTGGAGTGTTTACCATTTTGCCGGTAATTCCAATGACCTCGTATCCTTTTTGTTGCAAAAGGAGTGCTGTTACCGAACTATCAACCCCACCACTCATTGCTACTACTGCTATTTTTTTATTTGCTTCCATGTTTCTTTTATCCTTTTTGTTAATTATAAGTTAAAAATACTTTAAGAAGTGTAAAAATGACAATATTTTTTTTAATTCCATATTGCAAATTTTAGAAAAATGTTTATAATTATAAAAATGTAATAAAGAAAAGGAGGACGAATATGATGAAATTCTGCAATTGTAATGCTTTCGGTATCCCGAAAAACCGTCAAGCATGCTAAACATTAATGATAAAGGAAAGGTTAAATGCCAAAATCCAATCATAGATCTGTTTTCGGGGGTGGGGGTAACCTATAACCCGCTTATAACAAAAATTTTAGACTCTTTAAACAAATTTAACCGTATATTTGATAAAAAATCAAATTCTAATATTTTACACGGTTATAGTTCATGTTCCACCCTTGAGGGGGAACCGAAATCTATGATTTCGATGAGGGGAAAAATGTCCCCGTGTTGTGGATTGTTACGTCACTTCGTGGAGAAAATTTCACACTTGGGAGTAAATGTTCCTCACAATGACATGGAGATTTGTTCCCTCGCCCCTTGTGGGAGAGGGTTAGGGAGAGGGGGCAAATGTCAACCTGAAACCCTCACCCGAATTTGTAACGTTCACCTTGGTTCACGAACAAATTCTGCCCTATCACAAATAGAGAGGGATAAAGGTGTAAAAAACTTAGTGCCAGCATGCCTTAAAGCCCTAGTGCCTATTAAAAAGAAAGTTGCTTTCACCCTTACAGAAGTATTACTTGCCGTATTGATTGTCGGGATAATAGCAGCACTGGTTTTGC